>Ga0163153_10003936_pt1 | contig 19262 bp, 14 predicted proteins | sample OliLakLV19MP6IB1_FD_148629 | JGI IMG/M metagenome (GOLD analysis project Ga0163153, IMG submission 148629) | Freshwater microbial mat bacterial communities from Lake Vanda, McMurdo Dry Valleys, Antarctica - Oligotrophic Lake LV.19.MP6.IB-1 | ecosystem: Environmental > Aquatic > Freshwater >... | reverse complement strand
ATCGGGGACAATCAGTTGCCGCCTCAGACACCCATTTCAGCCTATCGCGGCAACCCGCAGACCAGCGCAGCCCAATGGATCGGCGCCGTGCCGATCGGGGTCGGATTGCAGCCGGACAGTTGCAGGGCCTTTGTTTTTCGCATCCCAAGGGTTGCCAATGATTCCGTATTTCTGATTTTAAATGACGATCATTCCCTGCCTGCGCCTTTTAACCTGTCGCAGGATTTTCCGGTAACCAGCATCGGAGAATGTGGATTTTTGAACAACATCGCCGCTTTCCGCTACGATTACAATCCAACACCTGTTCAGTTGGGGCCTGATACGGCTATATGCGCCAACACCAGCATCACGTTGAATGCCGCTGGAACTGACTTGGTGAGCTGGCTTTGGCAGGACGGCTCTGTTAACGCGTCTTTTACCGCATTACAAATAGGGCAGTTCAACGTGACAGTGACGGACATTTGTGGCAACCTTCAAATGGATTCCATCGTGGTGTCGATTGACAGCAGTACGATTGTCAATATCGGTCCCGACCAGGCGATTTGTGAGGGAGAAACCATTTCACTCAGCGAAAGCGGTTTTGACCAGTACCAATGGTCGCCGGGAATTTTTGTGGATTGTAATACATGTCCCGCAGTGACGATTTCACCCAACGGTTCGCTTCAAGTTGTTTTGCGCGCCAGTTTCGACAACGGTTGTGTCAACCGCGATACCATGTTTTTGACCGTTTATGATACATTTAATATAGTCATTGACACGACGATCTGTTTTGGCCGCACGGTGGAATGGGCGGATTCTACCATTTTCCCCGGACAAAGCCAGACGTTCCATTTTCAGTCCATACAGGGCTGCGATTCAACGATACAGGTTCGAGTGTATGGCACGACGGTCGGCACATTCAATATTCAGGTCGACACTTCTGTTTGCCTTGGTTCCACGTTGCCCTACAATGGATTCGACCTGATGCCCGGAGAAGAGAAAATATTTAACCTGTCGGCTGTTACGGGTTGCGACTCTACTGTTTTGGTCAGGGTAATGCCGTTGGACACTTTTTCAACATCGGAAAATCAGACGATATGTTCCAGTGAAACGCTGGATATTTTTGGTATCCCGCGCAATGTAACGGGTGTTTACCGCATGACTTTTGCCTCCATCCAGAATGGCTGTGATTCCACGCATACGGTCAACCTGACTGTACTGGATCCGATTATTTTACAAATTGACGCCACGCCAACCTGCCTGAATGAGGCCACGGGTGAATTGGCATTGACTGTTTCCGGCAGTGCGCCTCCGTTTGCATACGCCTGGGATATTCCCGGCGCTCCGACCAGTTCCATCGTTCGAAGTCTGGTGACAGGCAGCTACCAACTGACCGTAACGGATGCCAATGATTGCACTGTTTCAACCACCGCAACGGTCGATGCATTTCCACCGATATTATTTGAAGTTGCGGTGGATTCGGTGCGCTGTTACGGAGAAAGCAATGGCCTGATCACTATTGCCACGAGCGATACTACCTTACTTTTTAGCCTGAATGAGGCCAATTATTCTCCCCGGCTGAACTATCCTAATCTACCTTCCGACGACTACACCGTTTATGCCCAGGATGTGTACGGTTGCGTGGATACATTGCCTGTTTTTGTTGCCCAGCCGCCGCAGCGCATCATTGCGCTACCGGCAGATACAGCCATTTTGCTGGGTGATTCATTGCCTGTTTTGGTGCAAACATCTGGTTTTACCCCGCTGCGATATGCCTGGAACGACACCACTTATCTGAGTTGTAACGACTGCCCCAATCCGGTCGCGCGGCCACTGAGTTCTTATCATTACAGGCTGACTGTTGCCGATGAAAACGGTTGTTTGGCCAGCGACGATTTCCTACTCACTGTGCAGCGCATCATTCAGGCTTATGTGCCGAATATTATCCATTTGAACGCGGAACAGGACGGAAACCGGCGTTTTACGCTCAATTTTGGTCCGGCGGTGCTACAAATCAAACTACTACAGGTATACGACCGCTGGGGCAATCTGGTGCACGAAGTACGCAATGCCTTGCCGGATGACACGTCTAATGCCTGGGAAGGCACACACGATGGCAAATTAGCCTTGCCGGGCGTGTATATCTGGATGATGGAACTCGAACTGGTGGATGGCGCGATAGAAAAAATGAGGGGCGATGTGACGTTGATCAGGTGAAATGAGGAATGACGAGCGTTATGTCGGACATAACGCTCGGTCATTCCTCATTCCTCATCCCTGCTAATAATATACGAAAGCATCTTGTTCAAACTGGCCATACGCACTACCTTCGCACGAGTATGACCAACGAACAGTTTAAAGCATTTGCTCAGACCATTCCGATCGCTCCGGGAATCTATAAGTACATAGATCCGGACGGTACGATTCTGTACGTAGGTAAGGCAAAGAACCTCCGCAATCGTTTAGCATCCTATTTCGGCGATAAAAAAAACCATACCGGAAAAACAAAGGTATTGGTGCGCAATGCAGACCACATCGAGTTTATGATTGTGGAAACGGAGCACGATGCTTTGCTGCTGGAAAACTCGCTGATTAAAAAACACCAGCCGCGTTACAACGTGATGCTGAAGGATGAAAAATCGCCGCTGATTTACATCTGCATCAAAGCCGAACGTTTCCCGCGTGTATTTACCACCCGGAAAATTTTTCGCGACGGATCGAGTTATTTCGGCCCTTACCTCAATAAATTTAGGGTAGACCAGATCAGCGAACTGATTCGAAAACTGTTCCAGTTGCGCACCTGCACGCTGAATCTTTCGCAGGAAAATATTGATAAAAAAAAGTTTAAACCCTGTCTGGAATACCATATCAAAAACTGCGCAGCGCCCTGCGTAGGCCTCGAATCGGAGGCGTCGTACAACCACAAGATCGAGCAAATCAAAAACATGCTCAAAGGCAATTTTGCTGCGGTAAAAAGCCACCTGAAGGAGGAAATGCAGCGCTATGCCGAAAACCTGCAATTTGAGCAGGCGCAACTGACCAAAGATAAATTAGCGCTTTTTGAAGACTACCAGGGCAAAAGTACGGTGGTCAACCCCGCCATCCGCGACGTGGATGTGTTTGCTATTGCCGATGATGACAAAGAGGCTTTTGTCAATTACCTGAAAGTGGTCAACGGCGCTATTATTCATACGTATACCCTTACGCTCACCAAGAATTTAGACGAAGACCGGGAGACGCTGCTCCTGTACGCCGTCCAGATTCTGCGCGAGCGATTCCATAGCATTACCCGGGAATTGATTGTTCCTTTTTCAATGGAAATGCCTGACCGGGAATTGATTATAACGGTTCCAAAAATCGGTGACAAGAAAAAACTGCTCGAACTTTCGGAAAAAAATGTACAGTACCACCTGTTGCAAAAGAAAAAGCAGGCGATGAATGCGACCGGCAAACAAACCAGTGCGGAGCGTATCCTGCGCACCTTGCAGGCCGACCTGCACATGGAAGAGGTGCCGCTTTGGATCGAGTGTTTTGACAACTCCAACCTGCAGGGTACCAACCCGGTGTCGAGTTGTGTGGTGTTTAAAAACGCCAAACCTTCTAAACGCGATTATCGCCATTATAATGTTAAAACTGTGGAAGGCCCCAATGACTTCGCCAGCATGGAAGAGGTTGTATATCGCCGCTACAAACGCCTGCTTGCTGAGGAACAGGGTTTGCCGCAATTGGTGATTATCGACGGTGGCAAAGGACAACTCAGCGCTGCCATGAAAAGCCTGCACGCCCTGGGCCTGGAAGGCAAAATGACGGTGATCGGCATCGCCAAACGCCTCGAAGAAATTTTTTACCCCGACGACCCTGTGCCTGCCCTAATCAATAAAAAATCGGAATCGCTCAAACTGATCCAGCAGGCCCGCAACGAAGCCCACCGCTTCGGGATCACCTTCCACCGCAACCAGCGCAGCAAAAATTTTATCAAAACAGAACTAACGGAGATACCGGGCATCGGCGCCAAAACAGCGGAAAAACTGCTGCTACATTTCGGTTCCCTGGCAAGGTTAAAAGAGGCAGAGGCGGATATTGTAGTCCAGGTCGCCGGCAAGTCAGCCGCAGCTAAACTGGCGGCTTATTTTGCAGTAACACCGTCGGAGAACGCAACAGAACAACAGGATTAGTGCGTTTTTCCGCACCTTTGCAAGATTAAGGAACGGTGTCAAAATAACTTCCTAAGCAACAACCATGACGGTTTTACTGACCACGCTGAATGCCAAATACATCCACACCAATCTGGCCATCCGATTGTTGTATGCCCTCAATGAAGACCACCCAGGTCTGGAATGGAAGGAGTTTACGATCAAGGAAGATCAGGACGAAGTGGCCTCAGTTTGTAGCACCTACGAGGTCGTTGCTTTCAGTTGTTATATCTGGAATATCACGCAGACCCTGGAAGTGGCTCGGAAGATAAAAGCACTGAATTCGGGCATAAAAATTCTGCTCGGCGGGCCGGAAGTCAGTTACGACTGGCAGGATGTGATCGCCTTGCCGGAGGTCGATTTTATCATCACAGGTGAAGGAGAAACACCGTTTCGGGCTTTTCTGCAATCTTATCCGGATGTTTCCACATTACCCAATATTGTCAGCAAAAACGGCAGCGAGGTAGTTTATTTCCCGCAATCGGAGATATTTGACCTGAAAGAATACGAGGACATCATGCCTTATCGCAATGATGCGCCGGAATCCTTAGCCAACAAAGTGCTCTACATCGAAACCTCGCGCGGATGTCCGTACAAATGCGAATTCTGTCTGGCGAGCCTTGATAATAAAGTGCGCTACCTGCCCAATGCAAGCATCAAATCCACCCTGTTGTTTTTGATGCAAAACGGGCGCGTGATCAAGTTCCTGGATCGCACTTTTAATATCAAGCGGGATTTCACCATCGATATTTTTCAATTTATTCTGGAGCACCACCGCCCGGAGAATGTGTTTCAGTTTGAAATAACCGCCGATATTCTGCACCCCGATATCATGCAGTTTATAGACGATCATGTTCCACCCGGCTTGTTCCGTTTTGAAATCGGTATTCAAACCGTCAATCAGAAAGCAAACCTCGAAGTAAGCCGCAAACAGAATTTTGACAAAACAAAGTCCATTATCCAACGCTTGGAGGGCAAAGTGGAAATGCACCTGGATCTGATTGTTGGGCTGCCTTTCGATGCCTGGGAAGACATAAAATACAGTTTTGAAACGGTTTTTCAATTGTTCCCGCCAGAACTTCAGTTGGGGTTTTTAAAATTTCTGAAAGGTACGCCTATGTTGTACAAACACGCGCAACACGGCTACGTTTTCGATCCGCTCCCGCCTTACCAGATCATTGAAAGCAAATACCTGTCCAGGGCCGAACTGCACCGAATCGAACTGCTGGAACACGCTTTGGAAATTTACTGGAACAAAAAAAGAACCTTTCACACGCTGAAATATGTAACGGCCCATTACAGCATTTTCGAGTTTTTGCTGGGTCTCGGCGAATGGTTTGGCGAGCAAAAAGACTTTTACAAATACTTGCTGGTCGATGTGTACGACATCATATATGATTATGTGTCAGCGTATTACGCACATGATGCCGTGTTAAAAGAACTCATTGCGCTGGATTATTACCTGTATTTCAAAATCAATCCCAAAATCCTGTTTTTGGAAGAAGTGGAGCGCCCGGTCAAAAACAAACTGATTGCGGGCATGGGATTGGAGCATGATACTGCCAGGTTTCGGGTGCTGCCTGTTTCTTTTGATTTTGCTTTGTTTGAAACGGAGAATACGATTGCCCTTCAGGATTCGATGGTTGTTATCCGGTATGACGGGGTGACAAAGGCGGAGATCGTGCCACAGCCGGCGCTTGCGCACCCGTAGAGATGATGGCAGCACGGATTGGACGGATGACGCTGATTTACACGGATTTTCCCCTCGTAGAGTTGACGGATTTGTGCGCAAGCGCAAAATTAATATTACCATTACCATAACTTTTGCCGCTTTAATAAAACGCCACATGCCGTATCGCAACTACTACCTGGCGCTTGCCGTGCTGTTTTTAATGACTGTTCTGGAAATACTTTGCCAGGTGTACTGGCTGCGTATGTATGACCGTGGCATCGTATCTGTTGTTTACCTGCTGCTGGGTCTGGCTATCGGATTTATTCCGCTGTGGAAGGTCGACCGGCCACCTGCATCGGGTAGGGGAGTGTCCCGTGTGGTCTGGGGTTTCATGGCTTTGACATTCGGGTATTTTGTCATCCAGACCATTGTTACTTCCAAAAAAATCATGGCAGGCACGCCGGTCGATTACCATATTTCCGACGTGCTGCCGATCATGCAAGTCATGTCGCAGCGATTTGTGGACGGGCAGGAAGTGTACGCGATCATCCCTGAAATATGGGGCGGTATGCAGCCGATTTACCTGCCTGCCATGTGGATGCCGTACATTCCTTCGGTTGTCGGGCAGTTTGATCCGCGCTGGATCACCGTTTTTTTCCTGCTGGCTTGTAGTGCGTTGATATTGTTGTGGCTACCTGCCGGGAAAAAATCGAGCGGCTGGAGTGTACTGGTCTTGATTCCGACCTTAGCCATGTTCGCCAATTTTTTGCACTGGGATCCGATCCTGATTTCCATGACCGACGAAGGCGTGGTAATCGGTTTTTACGTTTTCCTCGCCTGGGCTTTATGGGCAGGAAACCCCTGGCTCATTGGTATCGCATTGACACTGAGCGTTTTATCCAGGGTGAGCCTTTTGGCCTGGATTCCTTTTTTCGGACTTTTTATATGGTTATTTGAATCCCGTAAAAAAGCCATGCAAATCGCGGGTTCTGCACTGGTTAGCGGTCTTTTTTTAATGCTGATTACGAAAGCCATTTTTTACCTCGACGTATTTCGCGCTTTGCCTGGCCGCTATCTGGAAGCAGTCATGGGAGAAGATTACTGGAAATTAAAACCGACGATCGAAGAGAGCCTCGGCATGGCTAAATTCCTGGAACAGAAGGATTTGCCGATCCTTCAAAATCTGACGTTCCTGACAACGCTGGGCGCGCCTTTGCTTTGCCTGCTGGCATTCTGGCGTTTCCGCGACCGAATGAATGCCACATTTTTTGGAGTCGCCACACTTAAAATAACCTTGGTGCTGTTTTTCAACCTGCTGATTATTCCCGTCCCGAATATTTTTTATACCTCCGGTTTTTTATCGCTGGCGATCCTGGCATTCTACGCGCAGCGGCGAGCCGCTTAGTGTTTCATTAGTTCAAGGAAGGCACCGAAACGATTGAAATGTTTCTCCGCTTCATCGCTTTTGGAAAAGTCATATACATGCCCTTCAAATGCTTCCAGCAAAGCATTCATTTTTGTCAAAACTTCCGGTGCATTCGCGGCGGCGGCGCTTGCGGCTATTTTTCCTTCCAATTGTTCCATTTCATGGCGCATAGCCAGTAGCAGGAAGCGGTTGTTTTCAATCACTTTTCCCATATCCTGGGCCGTGAATGCAGCGCGCAGTTGGTTCAGCCGGCGGTCGAAACGCACGATTTCAAAAGAGTCCCGCGAACTTTCCGTGGCCAGTGGATTTTGTTGGTTCGTGATTCGTTCACGTCCGCTGCTTTCCTGGGCGGAAAGGGTCAATGCACAGGCAAACAAGGCAAAAAAAGTAATAATGAGTTGTTTCATGGCAAGTAGTTATTCGTTATCAGTTATTGGTTATTAGTGTTGATAATCAAGCATTTGCAAATAATTTAATCTAAACTATTTTGCCTGATATGATTAGGAAAAATATCTGATTGGTTAGCGGAAACATTGGTCTGACAAATGTAGGGAAATACTGCTATTCTGTACCCTAAAACCCCAAAACACTAAAATACTAAAATACAAAAACACCAGAATACAAAAACACTTACCTCAACTTTTCCAATACTCCATTGCGGCTGCAAAACCATACTTCTGTCGCCAGATCGAACATCGCATTGTCGCCGGAGGAATTGCCATAAGCAATAATGGTATTGAATTGGCGCAGCTCGTATGTTTCCCGGATGCGCCAGGACTTTTCTTCTCTGTTGCAATTGGGTGTCGCAAAATTGCCCCTGAATACGTCTTCTTCATAGGCTAACATGGTGCAAATCAATGAGATGCATTCCACATCGCAAAAAGCCTGAAGCCAGATATCCACAGAAGCGGAAACCAGCGCAACGGTATCGCCGCTATCTCTGTGTTGCCGGAGAATTTCCAATAATTGCGGGCGAAGCATGGCTGGTAAACGGTTCTGGTAAAAACGCAAGCCCATTTCATGCAGCGCATGGCGGGTTTTACCACCAAAATAGACGCGGAGGATGGCCGCTTTTGCGCGCTCTGCACGTATTTTGGGTGGTGCTAAAAGCAGCCACGGAAGTTGAAACAACAACTTGAAACAACCTGAAATCAAACTGCGCAGAGGGACCGCATACCACATAAAAGCGCCGAACGAATCCCCGCGCGTGAGGGTGCCGTCGAAGTCGAACAATACGAGCCGGGGATTCTTTCCCGGAGCCGCCTGGTTAGATATGGAACCGGTGTTATTCATAACGAACAATCCAGAAATGAGGCGTTTCTTCCAATACTTTGCCCGTTTCCAGCACATGCCGGGTCAGTTCCATTTCAGGGTCGCTGCTGATCGTATCGGCAAAACTTTTTTCAATAAACAGAACAGGTTTTTTTTCTTTCAAAATATTGACAACCAATTGATTGGCTCCATTCATTTCCCGCTGAACCACCCAGTCGAGCGGAAGTGGAGGCACCGTATTGGTTAAAAAATGAGCCTGTGGGAAAGCCGGCAATACGGCAAAATCAGGCCCATAACGCTGACTCAGGTCTTGCAAATCGCGGTATAGCGCAGCCGTTGCCGGGCTGCTGTAAATACCGTGCAGTTTTGGAAAAATGGTTCCCAAATGTACCGTCATTTCGCTGCGCGTGCCGTCGCGGTAGGCATACTCATAACCGAAACGGGCGACGCCCAGCAAAATGATCAACACTACCAGTTGTATCCATTTGGGGAACGTATTCCGGTGTTGCGCTGCTCGCAGAAGGCGACTGATTTCAAAAGTTGTAAATACCCAGGGCGTAGCGAATAAAATGGGCAGGTTGTAACCCCAACTCACCGCAGCGCTCCAGGAAATGGCCAATAATAATAACAGGATCGCAAGGGATTCGGGCAACCGGAATTTGAAGAAAAAACGCCCGTTTTGTTGTTTCAACCATTCAGACTTCTGCCAGCCGGCATACGCCACGCCCGTTAAAAACAACAGGCGCGCCTGTGAAAAAGGAGCCGTAAATTCCTGTCGGATCCAAAAATCCAGCACATAACTCCCCAATAAAAACGCGAGCCAAAGACGCCAGGTTATTTCTGCGATGCCCGGTTTGTGTTGCTTCCAAAACCATCTGATTGCTGGAAACAAAAATAACAAACTAATGATCGCCAGCGCCGGCTTGATACGGAGGTAGTCTATAATGCCGTGCTGCAAGGCTTGTCCGCCGGAAGCGGATGAGCCGGTCATCAGCATGAAATTTTCTAATGTATTATTTTGATATAAGTAGTTGAAAAACAATATAATACATACGGAAGTGCTAACAAAAAATCCAATTAGCCGCTGTTTTTTCCGGGCATGATCCCAAACAAGAAAAATCACGGGAAACGCTACCAGTAGAGGAAAAAAGGATTGTTTGCAGAGCAGCGCGGCGACAAAAGAAATACCGGCCAGTACCGACCCCGTCCGGGTGCCCTTTACATACAACCACAGCGCCAGCACGGAAAATAAAATCCCGTCGATGGTATGCCAGGCGCAGGCCGGATAAGTGTGTACCGAAACGACAAATCCGAACATGGCCAGCAGCCAGCGAAAGGAACCTTTGGCAAGTAAATCCGATGCCAGCCAGGTGTAAAGTGCTACTTTAAAATAAAAAATGTAGCGTTCTCCCAGCACGCTCCAGGCTTCCGGTAAAATCTGTATTTCAAGCGCCCGCAACCACACCGGCAAGGGCGGACGCACGTACACAATGTCGTGGTAAATTGTTTTGCCGGACAGTACCTGCCAAGCCATTCCGCTGAGAAATCCGCCGTCCGTTTCGTTGATTCCATAGGGTGCATACAGCAGACAGTAGGCCAGCACTATTGCAAAAAAAAGGAAGGGATAAGTACGTTGCGGCAACATAAAGGACATGGAGAAGTGGCTATTTACAATGTCGTTTTGTCGTCGTGACCAACTGGCGGATAAATGCAAGTTCCGGCTTAATTGCCTGATTTTCAGGAAGTTCTATTTCTTTTCGGAGCGATTGCTCCACGGCGTCCCACTCCCCCTTGCTAATCGCCAGTTCGTATTCAAACAGGTGCTCCCGCTGGAAATGTTCAAAGGCAACCGTATGTGGGTCTTTGGGTTTTAATCTCAGGTAAACGAAACAGGCAGCCAATGCAACAACCGTACCCATGAAGCCGGCCAGCAGCAGCATTTTGAAACCGAAACCGCCTTTTTGCAATCGAAGTTGTTCATAACCATGCTGTAGTTGGCGATGTTCATCGCGCAGGGCTTTATGCTGGTCATATATTACCGACCACTCAGCCCTGGCTTTTTCGGCCCTTGTTTCGGCTTCCGATAAGGCATGCCGGAGCGCTGTGTTTTCAGGATTTTCATTGTCTGGTGATCTTGTTTCCATTTTTTTGCAATTTTGCCGCACAAATATACAACCATGAAACTCGATATTTTAGCCATCGGTATCCACCCCGACGACGTGGAGCTCAGCGCTTCCGGCACTTTGCTTCGCCATGCCGCACAAGGTAAAACCTTTGGTATGCTCGACCTGAGCAAGGGCGAATTGGGCACCCGCGGTACACCGGAAATCCGGGCAAAGGAGGCGGCAGATTCGGCCCGGATACTGGGCGCTCAAGTGCGTGAAACGCTGGATATACCCGATGGATTGTTCGTAGACAGTCCGGAACATCGCTTAAAGATCATACGTGTGATCCGTCAGTACCGTCCGGATATTGTACTGTGCAACGCGCTCGCCGACAGACATCCCGATCACGGACGGGCGGCGGCGATGGAAGCGGAGGCCTGTTTTTATGCCGGTTTGGCACGGATCGAAACTTTTGACAATGCAGGTAATTTACAGGAAAAATGGCGACCGAAAGCCGTGTACCATTATATTCAGGATCAGCAATTGATACCTGATTTTGTGGTGGACATCAGTCCCTGGTTCGACAAAAAAATGGAATCTATCCTGGCCTTTCGCTCCCAGTTTTACGATCCGGGTGGAGAAGCACCCAATACACCCATTTCAGGTAAAGATTTTCTTGATTTCATGGAAGCCAAGGCCAGGGTTTTCGGACGCTCGATCCAGGTACCCTTCGCAGAAGGTTTTAATGTGGCGCGAACACCGGGGGTTCGTGATTTGTTTGACTTGGATTGAGTGTTGTGAACATTGACGGGGTGACTTCGAGTCACCCCGTCAATAAGCACTGCGGGATACTGCCAAGCGACAATTTGAAATGCATCCACGTGGTAAGTACTTTTACCTAAATTTGTCATTCAAAATCATTGCTATGAAAAATACCATATCCGGATTGCTTGTTGCAATCACCATGATCTCTATGCTGAGCGCCTGTGCCAGCGCCTCCAAACAATTTTCCAGACGCCTGGAAGGAAACTGGGAAATAGTACAATACAAAACGGAAATTCAGCAACTCCAGCGAACTGCATTTCCCCCTTACCGGAATATCACTTTTATGAAACGGGGCCGGGGCCGCGTGAGTGCCAATAACGAGTACACGACTGAAAAAGGCGGCCAGGGTTTCGATTTTGAGTGGACCTGCACCGACAATACCGTTACCATGCGCGGCTTCGATACTGATTTCGCGCGTTCCTGGATCGTGGTGGAAAATAAAAAGACCCGCCAGGTCTGGAAATCTACGGATGGTGCCAACGGCGTACAAACACTGGAACTGAGAAAATAAGCATGACTTTAACTAACAATTTACCATACGATTTATGAAAAAATACCTTGTTTCATGGCTGTTCCTGTTGCCGGTGCTGTTGTCCGCCCAGGGTATGTGGGTACCGCTTTTACTCGAAAAACAGAATGAAAAAGAGATGAAATCACTCGGCCTCAAACTCGATGCCGATGATATTTATTCCAATTTTGATCCCAGTATCAAGGATGCTATTTGCCAGTTCGATGGCGGCTGCACCGGGGAAATGATTTCCGGCGAAGGGCTGCTCCTTACCAACCACCACTGCGGATTTGACGCGATTCAGCAATTATCCTCCTTAGAAAACAATTACCTCGAAAACGGGTACTGGGCAAAAAGCCGGGCAGAAGAACTCCCTGCCAAAGGTGTAACGGCCATGTTTATCAGCAAAATGGAGGATGTGACCATTCTGGCTCTACAGGGCGTTTCGGAAGGAATGGGCGAACGAGACCGGCAGTCGCAGATCGATAAAAATTTAGCCCAGATCAGGGTCAACACAAAAAAAGGTAAATCGGAAGAAATCCAGATCAGGCCTTTTTACAATGGCAATCAATACTATCTTTTTCTTACCCGCACCTATAAGGATGTCCGTTTTGTCGGCGCGCCGCCGAGCAGCATCGGCAAATTTGGAGCAGATACGGATAACTGGGTCTGGCCGCGCCATACCGGCGATTTTTCTGTATTTCGCGTATATGCAGACAAAGACGGGAATCCGGCAGAGTACGCTGTCGATAATGTGCCTTATCGTCCTGCCAAATTTTTATCTATCTCCCTGGATGGCGTGAATGAAGGCGATTTTACAATGGTCTACGGGTTTCCGGGCCGCACCGATGAATACCTCACGGAAGCAGCTGTCAAACAAGTCGGCGAAGTATTGGACCCTGCCAAAGTCTCCATTCGCGATCGCGCCCTGAAAATTATGGACGGTTTTATGCGCAAGGACCCCGCCGTGAAGATTGCCTATATCGCCCGCTATTCTTCCATTTCCAACGCCTGGAAAAAATGGCTGGGTGAAATGCAGGGCCTAAAAACATTCAAGGCTTTGGACAAAAAACGCGCGTATGAGGCGGAATTTACCAACAGGATAGAACAGAAAGCCGACTGGAAATACCGCTACGGCAACCTGCTCCCACGCCTGCGTCAGTTGCATCAGGATATAGAACCGTATGCGTTGGCGCGAGACTACTACCTCGAAACCTGTATTCGAAACACAGAAATCCTGGGCCTTGCTGCCAGCCTGGGCAGCTGGATCGGGTCGTATGAAAAAAATGGAGAAGCATTTTTTGCAAACAAACAAAAAGAAGCCACCTCCGGACTGGAAAGTTTTTATAAAGACTATCGTCCGGAAGTAGACGAGGCTGTTTTGGCGGCCATGCTGGAAATGTACGGCCAAAATGTACGCAGCGAATGGGGTGCAGCCATTGTACAGGAAATGGCAAAGGCGAAAGGTGGTTATGCTGCATTGTCAGCAGACATTTTCAAAAACAGCACCCTGGCAAGCCGGGAAAAAATGAACACATTGCTCGGCAAAAAACCGGCTGAAATAGTAGAAACCCTGAAAAATGACCCCGCTTACCAACTCTGGGATCGCCTGCAAGGTATTTATGCCGCCAATATCCAACCTAAAATCCAGGAACTCCAGCCGCAAATCAACCTCCTGCAACGCGAATACATGGCCGCACAAATGGACGTTTTTAAAGACAAACGTTTTTTCCCGGACGCCAACAGCACCCTGCGCCTCACCTACGGAAAAGTAAATGGCTTTTCTCCACGCGATGCCTTGCGCTACGAATTCCAGACAGACCTGGACGGCGTTATGGAAAAATACGTGCCCGGCGATTACGAATTCGATGTGCCTGAAAAACTGATAAAACTTTGGGAAACAAAGGATTATGGCCAATATGCCACTGGCGATGGTCGCCTGCCAGTGGCTTTTATTGCTACCAATCATACCACCGGCGGCAACTCCGGCAGTCCGGCATTGGATGCCCGCGGCAACCTGATCGGCCTCAATTTCGACCGGGTCTGGGAAGGCACCATGAGCGATTTGAACTACGATCCCGCTATCTGCCGCAATATTATGGTGGATGCCCGTTACATCCTGTTTATTATTGACAAACTCGGCGGAGCCGGCTACCTGCTAAATGAAATGAAGCTGGTGAAGAGGAAGAAAAAATAAGTCCGAAGTCGTCAGTCGTCAGTCCGAAGTCCGTAGAGTACACCGTTGCACACTTGGGTTTTCTAAACTTGCAACGGTGTACTCTACGGACTGACGACTTCGCACTGTCGACTTCGGACTTTTAACGGACTTCGGACTATTTAAACATCATCCTTTCCCCCATTTTCTCTTCCCGCAACGTCCCCTCGTGCCAGGCTAAATGGCCGCTCACAACAGTACTCAGCACCTTGCCACGGAAAGTCTGGCCTTCAAAAGGAGACCAGGCGCATTGGTACAATATATTATCCTTTTGCACGGTCCATTCCTGATCGACATCGACGATAGACAGATCGGCCCAGTTGCCTTCATCCAGGAATCCGCGTTCGGAGATGCGGAAAGCAATCGCCGGTGCATGGCACATTTTCTCCACCATGCGCTCCAGGCTGATCTGGCCGGCGTGGTAGAATCCGAGCATCACATTCAGGGAATGTTGTACAAGGGGCAAGCCTGATGGGGCTTGCAAGTAAGGCTGGTCTTTTTCAGCGCGGGTATGCGGCGCATGGTCTGTGGCAACAACGTCTAATCGATTGTCTAACAGTGCGGGCAGTAGCGCGTCCCGGTGATCCCGGCTTTTGATCGCGGGATTACACTTGATGTCATTGCCCAGCCGGGCATAATCATCGGCGCAAAAATACAGGTAGTGTACGCAGACTTCTGCTGTAATCCGCTTTTGCTCTAAAGGAAGGCTGTTGTCAAACAAATCCAGTTCGTCTTTGGTACTGATGTGCAGGATATGCAGTCGCGTTCCGTGGCGCTTCGCCATATCAATGGCTAAGGAAGAAGAGCGCAGACAAGCCTCCACGTCGCGGATTACAGGATGAAATGATGCCGTGAGCGCATCGCCGAATTCCGCTGTGTAACGGGCCAGGTTACGCTTCACCGTTGCTTCATCTTCGCAATGCGTAGCAATCAGGAGCGGCGATTCGGCAAAAATACGTTCCAGCGTATTTGGTCTGTCCACCAGCATATTTCCGGTGCTGCTACCCATAAAAATTTTGATACCGCAGACATTCCGGCCATTTGTGCGCAGCACTTCCTCCAGGTTGTCGTTGGTGGTGCCCATAAAAAACGAATAATTCGCCAGCGAACGGCGGGCTGCTATCTGGTACTTTTCCTCCAATAGTGCCTGCGTCACGCTGGGCGGATTGACATTGGGCATTTCCATAAAAGAAGTGACGCCGCCTGCCACGGCAGCCCTGCTTTCTGAAGCGATTGTGGCTTTGTGCGTCAGGCCGGGTTCGCGAAAATGTACCTGATCATCTATGATTCCGGGAAGCACATAATGGCCTTTTGCGTCTATTTCGGTTGCTGCGCGGCTGCTGATTGCAGGCGCAATCCGGGCGATTCTGCCCTGTTCGATCAGCAGATCAGATTCAAAAATGCGGCCCCTGTTGACGATTCGGGCATTGCGGATAAGTATACTCATGTTTGGGCTGTGTTATACAGGGCGTAAATGTCGGTAATAATGCTGGAAATATAAGGCACAATGATTCTCCTTGCAGCCGCCTATCTTCGCATTTGAATTTTGCCTTTTAACGAAGAACATGAACACATTACAACAAAAACTCGACGCTTTCGGACGTTTGCTTAACATTATGGACGAATTGCGGGAACAATGCCCCTGGGATCGCAAACAAACAATCGAATCGCTGCGTAATCTCACCATAGAAGAAACCTACGAATTAGCGGATGCTATCCTGACAAACGACTTGAAAGGCGTGAAAGAAGAAGTAGGCGATATTATGTTGCACATGGTTTTTTATGCACGTATCGCCTCCGAACAAGGCGCTTTCGATATCGCGGATGTGCTGCATGCCATTTGCGACAAATTGATAGCGCGTCATCCGCATATTTATGGCGATATCACGGTGAAAGATGAAGCGGAGGTAAAACGCAACTGGGAACAACTGAAACTGAAAGAAGGTAAAAAATCGCTGCTCGAAGGTGTCCCGATTGGTCTGCCCGCTATGGTGAAGGCGTACCGGATGCAGGAAAAAACAAAACAGGTTGGTTTTGAATGGGAAAATACGGAACAGGTCTGGGCAAAAGTGGAAGAAGAAATTGGAGAATTGCAGGAAAATATTGAAAACAACGCGCCCCAGGCAGATATTGAGGAAGAATTCGGCGACGTGCTTTTTGCACTGGTGAATTATGCCCGGTTTATCGGAGTAGACCCGGAAACGGCCTTGGAAAGGGTGAACCGCAAGTTTAAATCCCGGTTTGAGTACATCGAAAACCAGGCGCCCAAACCGCTCCAAGACATGACTTTGTCGGAGATGGATGCGCTCTGGAATGAAGCGAAAGTGCAGTTGAAAAATTACTAGTTATGGAACAATTGGGTGTCACGCCGGTCACTGTGTACGCTTTCAACGGCAACAATGCCGCTGAAAAACAGGATTTTCTGGCGACGGAAGAACCTTTGGAAATACGCATCGAATACGGGCCGGACCATCAAAGGGTAATAAAAAGTCTTTCCGTGACTATGCGCACTCCCGGCGCCGATGCAGACCTGGTACGCGGATTCTTATTTACGGAAGGTATCATTCGCCATCCCGCTGAGTTGCAGACAGTGCGGGTTGTGGATGCTTTGCCCGGTAGTCAGGAGGCTGGAAATATTGTACTCGCCCAATTAGATCAGGCAGCAACATTTGATATGCAGCACCTCGACCGGCATTTTTATACGACGTCCAGTTGCGGCGTTTGTGGCAAAACATCTATCGACGCAGTAAAAATGGCTGGCAACTGTTCCCTTGTAAAATCGCCTTCCCGGACTTTAAACCCGGATATTATCTATACCTTATCCGACACTTTACGAGCGGCACAGGACACATTCACACTGACTGGCGGCCTGCACGCAGCGGCGCTTTTCGATTTTTCAGGTTGTTTGCTTGCCATTCGGGAAGATGTAGGGCGGCACAATGCCTTAGATAAACTCATCGGCCATTGTACATGGAACAATACAATTCCTATGCACGATTCCATCTTGTTACTCAGTGGCCGGGCGAGTTTCGAATTGTTGCAAAAAGCGGCCATGGCAGGTATCGCCGTGGTTTGTGCTGTGGGTGCGCCTTCCAGCCTGGCTGTGGCAACCGCAGATGCTTTCGGCATTACCCTGGTTGGTTTTTTGCGTGAAAAACGATTTAATTTGTACACAAGACATGGAGGACTTCAGTAGTCAAGCAGAATTATTTAGATTTAGTTCTTTGTAAATGCTTGATTATGAACACTAATAACAAATAACTAATAACGGATAACTAGTTATGAAAATCCGCATTAAAGGAAATTTTATAAGATACCGGCTTACCAAAACGGAAGTCAGCGCTTTGGCGAAAACGGGAGCCATTGTGGAAGAAACCTGCTTTGGCACGGGAGCAGAGCAAAAATTTATTTATGCCTTGGAAACACGCGAAGACATTCAGCATTTGCAGGCCGATTATCACAACCAGCGTATAACCATGTATCTCCCGGCAGGAGCGGCAAAAAAATGGCCGCATGAAAAGCGGACAGGTTTTGAACATGTCCAGATGATAGCGCCCGACATTGCTTTGCACCTGCTGTTGGAAAAAGACTTCGTTTGTCTCGATGAAACAATCGAAGATCAGTCGGATAACTACCCAAACCCGAACTATGAGCGAAAAAAGTGATCCAACACTGCCCAACGCCGAAAATCCGCCAACATTTACAGGCATCAAACGGCATGCAGTTCCAACAAAAGCGGGCGGATTACCTGCGGTTTGGAGCGCCCTGAAATTTGTGTTTAGCGCCATGGATGCGCCGCGCGGCTTTAAAGCGCTCGCCAAACTCAATCAAAAAGACGGTTACGATTGCCCGGGTTGCGCCTGGCCCGACCCGGATGACGAGCGCTCCGGTATTGCCGAGTATTGCGAGAATGGCGCAAAGGCTATTGCAGAAGAAGCAACAACAAAAAAATTAGATGCCGGATTTTTTGCCAGCCATTCCGTTGCCGGCCTGGCACAGTTGTCTGATTTCGAGATCGGCAAAAAAGGACGGCTGGCAGAACCGATGTACCTGCCCGAAGGCGCCGCGCATTACCAGCCCATTTCCTGGGAAGAGGCATTTCGGAAGATTGCAACACAGTTAAACGGGCTGTCATCTCCCAACGAAGCCGTTTTTTACACTTCCGGACGCACGAGCAACGAAGCCGCTTTTTTGTACCAGTTGTTTGTGCGCAAATTCGGCACCAACAACCTGCCGGATTGCAGCAACATGTGCCACGAATCCAGCGGCGTAGCCCTGGATGAATCGCTGGGAATTGGCAAAGGGTCGGTGACGCTGGAAGATTTTTACGAAGCGGAAGTAATTGTCATTTTGGGGCAAAACCCTGGCACCAACCACCCGCGCATGTTGACCGCCCTGCAAAAAGCCAAGGTAAACGGTGCAAAAATTATTGCTGTCAATCCGTTGAAAGAAACAGGTTTGCTCGGTTTCAGCCATCCGCAGCAAATGAGCGGTTTGCTGGGATTCGGCACTGAACTGACGGATGTTTTTTTGCAGGTAAAAATAAACGGCGACATGGCGTTGCTCAAAGCGCTGGCTTTACTCCTGCTGGAAGCCGAAGAAAAAAATCCAGGCGCCGTATTCGATCATAATTTTATTCAACAGCGCGCAAGCGGATACGAGGAATACTTGCAACACCTGAAACAATACGATGTAAACGAGCTGGCAGTTGCCTGCGGCGTTCCATTGCCGCAAATAGAACAGGCTGCACAACTTCTGATCAATCACAAAAAGATCATTGCCTGCTGGGCGATGGGACTTACGCAGCACAAAAATGCCGTAGATACGATCAAAGAGATTGTCAATTTGCTGCTCCTGAAAGGCAGCATTGGTAAGCCAGGCGCAGGCACTTGCCCGGTGCGCGGCCACAGCAATGTGCAGGGTGACCGCACGATGGGCATCAACGAAAAAGCGCCGCAGGCATTTCTGGATCGCATAGAACGGACTTTTGGCTTCCGTCCGCCCCAGGAAGCGGGTTACGATGTCGTCGAAAGTATTCACGCCATGCACCATGGTAAAGCCAGGGTC
>Ga0163153_10003932_pt1 | contig 19276 bp, 19 predicted proteins | sample OliLakLV19MP6IB1_FD_148629 | JGI IMG/M metagenome (GOLD analysis project Ga0163153, IMG submission 148629) | Freshwater microbial mat bacterial communities from Lake Vanda, McMurdo Dry Valleys, Antarctica - Oligotrophic Lake LV.19.MP6.IB-1 | ecosystem: Environmental > Aquatic > Freshwater >... | reverse complement strand
GAATAATAGTTTAATTCGAGTAATTCGTGCGGGGGCCTACTGGGCGCGATGCAAAATCCTTTTATCTATAGGACTTACGCACGAATGACCTGTCACCGGAGAGACCTGACAGGTTTCGCAAACCTGTCAGGTCTGGGCCTGCGTAAGTCCTGTATCTATATGATATTGCTAGTTTTGATCCAAATGCGCAGCGGCCCAAGCGCCTCGAATCCGCTCTGCTGGGCGTGTACGCGATCCTCTCCACGCTCATAGCCGACCAGGGGTAGACCGGGAAAGTGATCACAGGCTGCTGCGACGCAACTAGCCCACCAGGATGCACCATCTGTGTCCGGCGCAAAAAGATTCGACAGACCCACCACTGCTCCGGTGCGATTGAGAATGACACCGGCGACAATGCCCTCCGCTTGATAGGCCGCCAGCATGACAACCTGGTCATCGGCCAAAAGCGCCGGCACGAATAGACGCGGTGGTTCTTCGCCGGTTTCCTCGCCCGGCGCACCCCGCCAGGCTCGCTCCCAAGCGATGAGTTCGGTGGCATTTTGCACCCTGCTCCAGCGCACGCCTTCGATACCATCAACCGGCCGCGCCCGATCGGCTGGCCGGTAGAGCCAGGTTGCCTCGAACAATGGTTGAAAGCCCAAGGGCGTTAAGTCGAGCGTACAAAAGCTATCTTTGACGCACCACCCATCGGGCAAGCCGGCTTCTACCAACCTCTGAATCGATTGGTGTTGCGTCATCACGTCGTGTGCATCCGTCAGAGTCACCGCGTTCGGGTAGCCGGGGAGTGACCCGCGACGCTGCACCCAGATTTCATCGTGAAACTCGCCCGGCCAACCATGTGCGCTACAAACCGTGTCACACCACACAGCGTTGTTGTAGACAGCTTGTTTTATAGTTTCAGGTTCCATAGTTTCAGGTTTCAGGTTCAAGGGTTCAGATTGCATGGAACCTGAAACCCTTGAACTTTGAACCCTTGAACCTGCTGTTGCCAGTGCCTCAATCCAGGCCAGATGCTCGGCAAAGTGATGGGCGGAGTTACCATAGACGACATTGAGCGCCGGTGGCCCATCCCCTTTGCCGGGTTCATCGGGTAGATAAGCACGATAGCGTTTCTGCAAATCGGCATCACTCAATGGCTGCAGCTCAGTGACAAGCTGCTGGTGGACCTCGCCAAAGCGGGCCAACGCCTCAGTCAGCGGCAGATCTTTGTGCTTCTGAAAGATGGCATTGTTGATTTCGTCTTCGTCGTCGGTTAGGTAGATTGCTTCATCCACATCCAGCCCAGCATGGCGCGCCTTGCCCTGCAAAAAGAAGAGCACCGAGCGCTCCCAGTAGAGCATGTGGTTGATGTGATCTTTGACACTCCACCCTTGCGCATCATGAATGGTCGTCAGTTGCGCCGCGCTCAGTTTTATAAGCGCAGCCTGGAGTGTCATCCAGTTCTCCGCAATGGCCGACAGTAATTCGGCTTTAGTGGTTATTTCTTTGGTGGTCATATTTTTCCTTCATACTTTCTAACGCAAGCCTGGCCCGTGGGTCTGACTGATGCCGGCGCAGGTCATCAAGCAGTTGTCCGCGCAGTTTCAGGTTCGGATCGTTCAAGCCGATCGCAATGAGTAATGCCACTTGGTCGAGTGCTTCGACTGGTGCGATTTCGCACTTTGCAGCATCTTGACAGCGTTCACAAAAGAGCGTATGCCAGACTGCCCGGCGGATATGTGGCACCGGATCGTGCAGCAGCGGTACGAGCGCTGCGATACAGCGTGCATCGCCACCATAACCGCCGTGGTCAATGATGTCTACACAGCCCCGCCGCACCCGTGGATACGTATGCATCAGCCCGGCCAACAACGCTGGAATGGCACGCGGACCGGCCTGTTGCAATGCCCAGGTGGCCGGTACAGCAATGTTCGGGTCGTGTACGGCAAGTTGCTTGACCAGTTCATCAAACTGCTCCACTTGGTCTACTGCCTGCTGGGCAATTTGCGTTGCCAGTTTCCACCATGCTTGTGCTTGTTCTTTCATCCGTTGATCTCCATTTTTTATAGCTTTTCCTATCCACGCCAGATCCGCTCCCCTTCCTCGTGCGATGGCGCGGGAAAACTCACCAATGCAATCCGCCACGGTGTCAGTTTGAGCAGTCCAAAGTTTTCATGCTCGGGGCTGCCAAAGGTTGACGCAGGGTCGTAGCCCAAGGGTGGCGGTGCGTTTTTGAAGAGATCCCAAACGCGCTGTTTCTGCGCCAGATCATCGATCCACGCTGCCGTACAATCGACATATACCGGATTCATGGCATCGGTAATATAAGCCAGCGAAACATAAGGATTCTGCGCCAAGTGTTTGCTCTTATAGGAGTTGCGATGCGTGCCAACCCAGCCGGTTGATCCTTCCCAGATCGGGTGCAGAATGCGCGAGCGCGGGCGTTGTTGGCTATCCACCGTGGCGGCGTTACACCAGACCATGGTGTGGACCCGTTGCATGAATTCGGCTTCGATCTCAGAAAAATTTTTAACTTGCATAGCTGGCTCCTTTTATACAGACGACCGACAACAGACGAGGGACGACCGACGACTGCTGTGGTCGATTGTCTATTATCTGTTGTCTATTATCTGTCGTCGGTCGTCCCTCATCGGTCGTCTATCGTCCATCGTCTATTGGTCGGGAAACAGTCCCTTCTTTTTCCCTGCTTGCATCGCCTCTTCCAACTTGGCGACAAAGGTATCCACCGCGCGCTCGCGTACAAAGCGATCAAAGTGATAGGACATCATGCCCCACGTTTCATCGGGCAAGGTCAGCCACATGAAGGGGACAAGCTCATCGGCCGTTTTTACAATCTCCAGCGCGCCCTGTTGATCAAAGCGCAACCCGGCGGGATCGACATCCATGCGGGCGGGCGCATAGGTGACCGAAGAAAAAAGCCCCTGTTGTGCGACAATCATCTGCGACTTGGCGCTGCCCACATGCGCCAAGAAGGCCAGCGCCTGTGTTGAATGATCAGCGCCAACCGGGATGACATAGCCAAAGGCATCGACGATTTCGACGGTGGGAATAGCCGGATCCATGATCGGGAAGCGGAAGAAGCCCAACTCATTTAGAAATAGCGACGGAATTTGGCTGGCAATATAGGCGTCGCTCAAGGCCATCACGGCTTTCTCGCGGGTCAGCGCCATGGCTTTTTCGGAGCGCACCAGGGTCATCACGGTATCCATCCCGTTGAGCAATTGCGGTTCTTGCACAAAATAGCCCTGGTCAAAGAGCGATTTCCACCTTTCTAGGGTGTTGCGCACGCGCTCATCATCAAAGCGCTCTTTGCCCTGGAGTAAATCGCGGTGAAATTCTGGCCCATTGAGCCGTAGATCGATGTACTCGAACCAGGCATAGCTCGACCACGGCTCGTTGCCGGCGATGGCAAGCGGCGTCTCGCCGTTGATGATCAATGTTTCGCAGAGTTGCAGAAACTCATCCCACGTCTGCGGGGGTTGCAGGTTGTAGGTTGCAAAGATCTGCTTGTTGTAGTAAAAGCCTACCCAGCCAAAGCCAAAAGGAATGTAATGTTGTTTGCCATCGTGCTCACTCAATCGTTGCAGCGGGGGCGGAACCTGTTCGCGCAAGCCGGTCTGCTCCCACAACTCGGTTAGATCCGCTAGTTGGTTTTGGCGGATTAGTTGGTCAAAGTCGTATTCCACATCCGTATTGAGTAAATCGGGCGGGGGCGTCTCCTTTAACGCATTCCTGATGGCAGAGTCGACCGTTGTGCGCTTGAATTCGATCTGTGTATACTCTGTGCGAAATTGCTCGATCAACGTCTGTTCCGCTTGGCTGCTGATGTCCCAAGTGATCCAGCGCACCGTAGCCGGGGCCAAATCGACCCGTGCGCTAGGCTCATCACTCGGTCCGCAGCGTGTACTTGTCAAGGCCAACAACAAGCAGAGGAGGAGCAAGCTGGTTGGTCGAGGAACGATGTTCTTGAGTTGCATGATTTCTCCTTGAATGGTAACTTTGATTCTCGATAAGATAAAAAAAACGGCCACGAGACAAAGGTCCCGTGGCCGTGATCAGCCCCTGTACAATGGGGGTGCGTCTAGCCTTTGGCGCTAACCGTAGGCAGATGGTAGATCGCACAACACCACATTGGCTGAAAACAAAAAACGGCCACAGGATCAATCCGTCCATGGCCGTTTTGCTCAAAAACTGTATTGCAAAAACAGGAGAACCGCTGCTACAAGAGTTGCGTTTCGCTTGGTAGTGCCAACAAAGTAGCACAATCAAAGAAGGCCATCCAGGAACTCTCCAGGAGGCTCAATACAAGCTGAATCAAACTCAGTAGCAGTCGCCAGCAGACGGAATTAGATCCCTAGGATCGGAGTCAATGGCGTAGGATGCGTAATCAACATAGATGCACCTGAAAGAGAATGAAGACAAAAATGTTGCTGTTTTGCAGTATAAGTGTAGCATGGTCACAAAAGGTTGTCAAACTAAGGCTAGAAAATTTGGTTCAACCGGAATTCAGGTGGTTGACATCGCCAACCACCGGTTAAAACCGGTGTCTGCTACCAAAAACCGGCTTAAGCCGGTTTCCTATAGCAGGCGTCGGATTTATCCGATGCTGTCAACCCCTGAGATCCCGTTGAGCCGAAAATTTTAGAAAATTCTGAAGTAATGGATGAGCGTTTTATGAAGAGTTAAGCAAGTTCCCGTACTTTTTCAACTTGCCTACTTTGTTTGTCTGCTTGTCTGCACTGCAAAAATTCAGCAAATAACTGAAAAAAGCGTTTGAACGCGTCGCGCTCATCCACCGATTGAAACAGAATCAGATGACTCCAAGAGTGCGAACTTTGTACGCCAAATTTCTTCTGGAGCCAGGGCTGAAATTCACGAAATTCTTCTTCTTGTCCAGACAACGCTATGTGCGATTGCCGTTGCGCAAATTGATAGCCGGCAAGGAACATGTAGAGGCTACTGATGGAGGGACTGCCAATATATAAACCTGGTTTCTCATGAATTTGTTGAAGCAGATCATAATAATTATTCATAGCACCCTCTCATACTATCCAATCACCTGGTCAAAATAGAATTTCTATGACTGTAAATCCACCAAGACAGGCAAAGTCGTTCAGCCATGTGAAAACTGATTTTCGTTTTATTTTGCTCAATTATACCACACGGAATAGGCAGTAGCTGCATGTCAATCACCAGTACCTAATAACCAATAACCAATTGGTTATTGGTTATTGGAAGAACTGTCGCTTAGCTCAACGTATGCGCCCAAACCGCATACAAGGGATCGGAATCGCGCGGGGTATGGGCGGCGGTTTTGGTGATTGTCCAGTTGCCCGCTGCCGTAAAATAGTGTTCCACCAGGGCAAGGTGTTGCTTATCGGTGCCGGCTAACCAGGTAGCAATAGCTTTGGTGGGAAAGCACCGATTGGAGAAGGAAAGAATAAAGAGGCCACCCGGCTGCAAAACTCGACTGACTTCCCGAAAAACTTCAATTGGTTTGGTCATATACTGGACAGAGACCGTGCAGAGCACCGCGTCAAATTCCGCCCCTGACCAGGGTAACACGGGGTTTGTATTAAGATTGTGGACAAGGTACTCGTCCAATTGCGGATTATCGGTCATTTCGGCGGCATTCATGCCAAGACCGACAACACGCGTCGGCTGGCAGTCGTCCGGCAGGTGCGAACGCCAACTGCTCATCAGATCCAGGTAGACACCACCCGATGGCAGTAGCTTGGCAAGCAATGTCGTCAGGGCATGGATGGCCCCTTCATCAATATGCACAACGGGGCGTGGCCATGTGTAAAACTGCTCATCGGCCTGCTGGTCTTGTCGTTTAAAATAAGCCAATGGAAGCTCTTTGACGTTGCTTTGCTGATTCACGGTGTTAACCTCCTGGTAGACATAGTGTAAAGCTTTCAATGGTTTGACGACCGACGACCAACGACTGGCTTTACCTTGGTCGTTTGTCCATCGTCGGTCGTCACAAATCCTACCTGAACTTCCCGTGTACTATTCTAACCGATTAGCGCTTTCCTCACCTGGGCTGGGGTCACTGCCCAAGCCACCAGTCTCAACGGCTTGCACATCCTGGCCTGTCGCCACGTGTGCTACCCTGGCCAATACCTCCCAAATCGCGCTTTCGGTGACGGCGTGGGTTTGGGCAATCTCATAGACAGTCTCACCCTCTAGCGCGGCGCGTACGATTGCACCTTCCATTGTGGGGAGCCGGTCCACCAGGCTAGGGTCCTGGCGGATTTGATCAAGCACGGCCGCCATGCGACGGTCTGATGCTAACTCGGTCATGGGTTTCTCCTTTCTGCCAAGCGCGGGTTGCGTGATGGCAACCACGGTACTTACGCCTATAGTGGTCGACAAGCGGGCAAAAGTCTGTAGGAGAGTACGCTAATCCTAAATTGTCTAACCAAAGCCGGTTCACTCCTATATCTTTATAGTAAATTCACCGGGTAATGGTTGGCATAAAGAGCGAATGAGACATGGCCCCCGGTGTGAGCGTGGCCGACGGTGTTGGCTGCTCCAGCGGAGTTGCGGTCGGTGTGGGCTGGGGTGTTGCTGGTGGATTTTGCGGCGCAACCCGACTCCAGTCACCGGTGACGCCGCCGTCAACCAGCAGGTGATCGTTGCTGCCATCCACATTCATGATGCGCAACTGTGGCGCCAATGGCTTGGCCTGGAGATCGGCTACATAGGTATACATAATTTGGCTGCTGTCGGCTGACACTTTGGGATAAACCGCCGCTTGATTCGTCTCGGTTTGCGTCAGTTGCGTGACAGTGTTATCGCTGTATGTGTAAAGATAAAGGTCGGTATGGCTCAACAGTGCATCGTCATCCGCCGCGACAAAGCCCGAACCGTCGGTCAGCCAACCGATGCCACTCAGCCCGGTGACATCTACCAACGGTGTGCCAGGGCTATTGCTGTCCACCTCGGTTTCTGAAACTGTGCTGGGCGTTGTGTCAAAGCGCTGGTAGAGCACACGGTTATCCACCGGCGACAACACCGGCTGGCTGGCAAGGATGGTATTGTTGGTCTGCGGATCGAGCAGCGGCCCGCCCGTGCTCAACAGGGGTGGATTGATCCCCACCTGCCAGAGCCGCCCGGTGCCAAATTGAAAGCCAAGCTTTGTCCCGCTGGCGTGCCAACTGACCTGGGTGGTGCCAAACGCCGTAATGCCGCCGCTGGCCAGGGTCGCTTTGCCGGCGTGGACAGTTTGTCCAGCGATCACGTCTGCTTGAACCGCCGCATCGAACCAACGGAGGCTGCCGTTGAACACCACCACTTCCTGGTTCAGCCCATCCCCCAAATCGGCAACTTGGGGGAAATTAACCAGCACTGTCGTTCCTGGCGCAACTGTCACAAGTTTGGCGATGGGTGCGCCTTGAATGTAAACGAAGTATTGGTTGAAATTGTTTAACAGATTTTCAACCTGCACGGTCACACTGCCTTGTGGATAGGCGGCCAGTTCGGCACAGGCAGGCGAATTGGTCAGGCGGCGCAGCCCCGTGCCGTCGGGGTTGAGCAGGTAGATGTCGGCAACCCACGCCGAGCAGAGTTCTTCGTGGCTGCTGACAAAGGCGATCTGCTGCGCGTCGGGCCGCCACGCCACCGATTCGATCTCGCCGCCTGACTCGAGCCCTGACGCCTCCGGCATGCGCCAGAGGAGACGGTCGTTGCTGCCATCGGGCTGGATCAGGCGCAGTTCACGGTTGGCTTTGATGTAGACAATCGTTTCACCGGCCAGCACAGCATTGGGCGAAGGCGACTGGTTGGGTGTACGCACCTGCGCCCACAACAGGTCGGGTCGGGCGCCCGTCAGACAACTGGCGAGTACGATGCTATAGACCATGAACCAACGGTGCCAAGCGGATCGAAAATGTTGCCTCATGCAGAGGTGCTGCATCATAGGGTTCTCCTTTAAGAACTCGTTGCGATAAAATGAACAGTATCCTTTAGATAGGCGATCAGCGCACCCAAACCGGCGTCCGAAAAGTGGTAATAAGCCTGTGACGGCATGAACATCAAGCCACGTTGATCGCTGCCCACGCCATGGCGCAGCGCTTTTTCCCAATCGGCGTCGCTATAAATGCTGCCGATGCCTCCCTTGCCGGTCGTTAAGTTGGGTGCAGCAACCATCGCGAATCATCGTTTATTCTCCAAGATACTTCACCAATGGTAGAAGTTCAAAAAATGCCTACACCCGTATACACGTACGGTATGCTTGTATATAGTGTTCCTAAGTGATTCGTATAAGACCTGACAGGTTTCGCAAACCTGTCAGGTCTCCACAACTCAAATAGGAACACTATAGTACACTTATTCATTCTACCGATTAATCATTTGGAGATCATTTGCTGGTAGGCTTTATATGGAAGCGGCTATTTATGCAAACCTTGCTTGCCGCCACGGACTTCGGCGTGAGCTCAGTCGAACGATGGCGGCGTTCCCAGCCTACGCCGTTGATTTGACAACCCTGCGCCACCCCACTACAATACCCTTATGAACACACCCTTTCCGGGCATGGACCCATACCTTGAACACCCCACCCTGTGGGCGGATGTACATGATCGGTTGATTGCGGCGATTGCTGATGCGCTTGTCCCACTGCTTGCCCCCAAGTACTATGTTGGGCTGCAACGTCATGCCTATCTACTTCTACCGGGCGAGACAGTCTATTTGGGCAAGCCGGATGTGGCAGTAGGGATGCCAACCATACCCCAAAACGCGTGGTCTTCTGCACCTATGATAGGGGGTGTGGGCGTGCTTGAAGTGGAAGTGCCGATGCAAGAAGAGGTCGATGAAAATTACCTCGAAGTGCGCGAGGTGAAAACGGGTAAGTTGATCACTATAATTGAGATACTCTCATCGCTCAATAAATCTCTCCCAGAGGGGCGTCAGGAGTACATTGAAAAGCGCCACCGAATTTTGCGCACGCGCACCAATTTAGTGGAAATTGACCTCTTGCGCGGTGGTCAACCCATGACCGTTTTTGGCGCTAATACGGCCACGGATTATCGCATTTTGATCAGCCCCGCTGGCGACGACCGCGCGCCCAACTCTATGCCTTCAATGTGCGCCAACCGATTCCCGCCTTTCCCTTGCCGCTTTTGCCCAAAGAAGAACAGCCGCTTGTGCCGCTGAATGAGATTTTGCATGAACTGTACACGCGTGCACGCTTTGATCTACGGCTCGACTACACCTTGCCACCCACCCCGCCCCTTTCCGCGGAAGACACCCAATGGGCGCAAGGCTTATTGGCTGCATAACCAATCACCCAATTCCTAATCACCCTATGGCACTAAACGCAACTATCTATAACTTGACCGTCGAACTAGCCGATACCGACCGCGGCGTCTACGAAACGCTGGACTTGCGCATGGCGCGGCAGCCTTCGGAATCAGCCGAATATATGTTGATGCGGTTGGTGGCTTATTGTCTGGAATACACGGATGGCATTACGTTTACCCAAGGCGTGGCCGCGGGGGATGAACCGGCGGTCCTTGTGCGTGATCTGACAGGCCAAGTGCAGGCGTGGATCGAGGTGGGGTTGCCGGATGCGGAACGCTTGCATCGCGGCAGCAAAGTGGCCGGACGCGCCGCGGTCTACACCCATCGCGCTGTGGAGCAACTGCTGGCTCAATATGCCGGCAAGAAAATTCATGGCGCGGCCGACATCCCCATTTACGCCCTCAACCGCCGCTTTGTCGAAGAGGTGGCCGGCTTGATCGACCGCCGCACGACAATCTCCCTCGCCATCACCGACCGCGAATTGTATGTCACCATTGGCAACCGTACACTGAACAGCGCCATAGTAGAACACCGGATCCAATGAGAAGCAGGGAGATAGAGAGATAGAGAGATTAACAACGTCTCTTAGTCTCTTATTTCTTGCCTCTAGCTGCCGTCTGTCCAGCCAATCGCGCTCGGGTGCGCCGTTGCCGTTGCAAGCCGCGAGAGGAGTAGCGGAACTGGTCGGCGATGGCTTTGCCCAGCAGTTCGGTCAGGGAACGGTCGCCAAAGAAGTGTTCGCGATATTCCCCACTCCCCATAAAACCGGTGCCAGGATTGAGCAGATTGGGACGCAGTTTGTTGTCCGGCAGGAAGCGTTTGCCCGCCAGCAGGTCGCGAAAGGCGGTGGGTAGCCAGGGGAAGGCAGCAAAGATTGCCTTGATTTCCGCCACCGTGCGGTCAACATCGGCCTCGTCAGCGGGATTCACCTTGTCGATCAGGGCGTCAATCTGCTCCTGAATGGCGAAAAAGCGATCAAATCCACCGCCGGCCAGGCGATGGGGCTGCATCAATGCCAGATACGCTTGACGATCTTTGGCGCGCATCCGGTTGATGACGAGCCGCACATACTCCAGATAGGCACCTAGCAGCCATAACACCGAATAGACCTGCCAGAGTTTGTAGTTGCTCCAGGATTTGAACGAACTGGCCACCAAGCGGTCGTGCATATTGATGTAGTTCAAGGTCATGGTTTCTAACGGGGCAAAGGCGGCGGCTGAGTAATCTCCTGTCTGTTTGGCCTTTAGGAGTAAATCAGTCATCCAAAAGATGCTCATGTGGGTGACATACAGCCCCTTGGAGTAAAGGGGGTCGATAAAGCCGGCTGCGTGAGCGAGCAGTGCAAAACGGTCGCCGACAATATGCTGGGCAGAGTATTGCAAGCGATCGACACGCATCCAATCGCGCACGGGGCGGGCATGTTGTAACTGGGCTTTCAGGTCAGGAAACTGATTGATGAATTCGTAGAACTCGGCTTCCGGTGTAAGGTCATCGCGCTGCGGATAGATACGCGGGTCGAGTTGTAAGCCTACACTACACAAGGGATTGGTAGCGTCGGGGTGGTTATTAAAGGGAATAATCCAGAGCCAACCGCCATGAAAGATGTGGTGCAGGGTGCCTTGTGACAGGGGATAGGGAAAGCTATAGGCTTCCCGCGTTGGCCCGACATTATTAAAACATGGCACGTCGATCATGTGTGTATAGATCGTGCGCGAATGGGCCAACAGGTCGCGGTGACGCCAGTGAAATTTGTTGGCCAACAGCGAACGCATACCGCCGGCGTCAATCACATATTGGGCGCAATGTTTTGCCCCTTTGCTGGTAATGATCTCGACTCCGTCGGGGTTGATCTGGATATCTTGAATCTGCGTACCCTGGAGCACCGTTGCGCCATAGGAAATCGCAAGCGAGGTGAGCAGATAATCTGAGTCCTGGCGATTGATATGGATCTCGTGGCCATAGGGCAATTTGGGGATGACCGCTTGCAGGCTATTGTTCACATTTTGCTTCTGGCCGGCGGTATGATGAACAAAGCTAAAGTGGCGTTTGACGCCGTGGGATGTGCCGATGTAGCTATAGAAATTTTCCGAACTGAAGTAGGCCAGTTCAGGCACATCATAAAACTCGGCCAGCGCGCGCATGGCTTCGGACGTTTCCAGGATCATCGATTCGCCGATCGTGAAGCGCGGGTGCGTGCCGCCTTCAAAGACGATCACCGCTAGCCCCTGGCGCGCTAATACGGTGGCCAGCGTAGAGCCACCCATGCCAGAGCCGATAATGGCTACATCATAAATTTTTTCTGGCTGAATTTTTTCTGTTTCTACCAAAAGCTCGCCTCCCATTTCTACGAGATACGAAAAGATAGGAAGACAGGAAGACAAGAAGAAGGGAAATCGTAGTCCTTCTTGTCTTCTTGTCTTCCTGTCTTCCTATCTTCCCTTCTTCCTGTCATTGATTCGGGTTTATTCTTTTCACTAGAGTAAGTATATCATAGGAGAAATTGATCATACGATGGCGCTTCTTACACTTGCCCTTGTTTTTCTGTCAGCAATTATCCACGCCAGTTGGAATCTGGTGGTGCGTTCACGTGGGGCCAACCAGATGCTCTTGCGTATTCCTTTGCTGATTGCTTTGTTTGGTTTGGGGCCGTCGCTGTGGTTGGAATGGCGCGGCCTACACTTTTCGTTCTATGTCTGGGGGATGTTGATCTTGACCAGCATTTTTCAGGGCTTTTACTATCTGGGGTTGGTGCGCGGCTATGAACAAGGTGATTTTACCCTGGTCTATCCGATCGTACGCGCCTTGCCGGTCCTTTTTATTGCGCTCTTTGATGCTGGACGCGGCAATCAACCGACGCTCGTGGCCTGGTTGGGGATGGCGTTAGTTTCACTGGGGTGTTTGGTCATTCCCCATACGTCCTTACGCAAGTTGCAATGGGTTGTCTATCGCAATCGAACAATGGTTTGGGTGTTGTTAGCGGCCTTTGGCACGGTGGGCTACTCGGCGATAGATAAGCTGGCCGCCGAAGCGATGCCATTAGGGGCTACCACCGCTGCGCAATATTATGTCTACGAATCGGGGCTTACCTTTTTGATGCTATGGGCAATGTTACGCTGGCGGGGATGCCCTACGGGACTTGCCCAATTGCGTACTGATTGGCGGTGGTCCTGCTTGGCTGCATGTGGTGTATTTACCTCCTATTGGTTGATCCTCTGGGCCTACCAGATTACGGCGCGGGCTAGCTATATTGTGGCCATGCGCCAGATTAGTATTGTGATTGGGGCTGTGGTCGGCGCGCTCCTTTTCCAAGAACCGGCCCGCCATTTGCGCATTAGTGCCGCCGCCATGATTACCTTTGGCGTGATTTTGATCGCGGTGAGTCGCTAACCCAAAATCAGTCGTCTGCAGTCCAGAGTCCAGAGACTTCGGCGAGCTCAGTCGAGCCGTCCTGAGTCATGTCTGACAGCGTTGCGGTCTACGGAAAATCATGGGTGATCCAATTGACCTACTTTCACGTCAAGCTAAGTGAGCGTCAAAAAAATGGTTCTGCTCGGGAGGGATTGCCAAATCCCGACCTGCTGGAGCGGGATTTGGCAATCCCTCCCGAGCGGCCTAGGAAGTTATTTTAGACGGTTTCTCTATGACGCATTCGTGACAGAAGGTGGGCTTACTTCGCCCGCTGTTTTGAAGCACGCTATAATTTTGACAGAAATGAGGGTTCTTGGTAATCTGCTTGGCAGCGAGCCTTCTTACCCGGTGATGATAACGATTGAAGCAACAAAAGTTAACCGTCTGTGGTTAGCATTGGTTGCGGTTGAGCCAGGAAGCACCTGCATCGTTGCCGGCTGTCAAAACGGAATCTGAGCGTGAATCTAACAAAGCTGTCAGATGAACAACTTCTACAACTCATTGCCCGGCGCAATGCAGACGCTTTTGAAACCCTTTATGATCGTCATGCTCAGGTTGTCCATAACCTGATTCTGCGCATTGTGGGCGAACGGCGTGCTACAGAAGAATTGGTGCAGGAAGCTTTTTGGCAAGTGTGGCAAAAAGCGGGGGACTTTCGCGGAGATGGTGCGGGTGCGGCATGGCTCTATCGCGTGGCGCGCAATCGTGGGCTGGACCGCCTGCGCCAACGCACAGCCCGACCCAAGACAGTTGCGCTGGAGTTGGAAGATTCGCCGCGCTTGTTTGCCTATGGTCAACTGCCCTCCGTGGAAACTACGGTGGAGCGAAGTTGGCAACAACAGCAGGTGCGTGAAAGTCTGGCCTCGATTCCAGACGATCAGCGGGTTATTTTGGAATTGGCCTATTTTGAAGGAATGACGCAAAGTGAAATTGCCGAGCATTTGTCCCTGCCGATTGGTACCATCAAGAGTCGTATTAGGCTTGGCGTCGAAAAATTGGAGCGGCTCCTGGTTGCTACGGGCTTGCGCAGAGGTGATGTGTAATGGGTACTGAGTTGACCTATGCTATGGTCGTTGAACTATTGCCGGCGTATGCCTTAGGCGCGCTCGAATCTGAAGAGATGGAGGCAGTCGATGCCTATTTGGAGGAGCAGCATACGCTTTTAGCGCGTCTGGAGCGACTTGATATAGCCACTGCACAATTGGCACAAGCCGCGCCCGCCGCGCCAATGTCACCCCAAATCAAAACACGACTCATGACGCAGGTTCGGGCGGAAGGGGGCAGCACTACTTCGGCTTCACCGGTTGTTTCACCTATTGCTTCATCTGCGGTTTCTTCCGGCAACCCCCTGCTTGGGGGGGGTAGACAAGGGCGTACTATACTGGGTCAACCCGTGCATACCCGCCCGATCCAACCACCCTTACCGGTGCAACCCCCTTTATCCATCCAACGGCCGCGGCGCTTTGACTTTGGTTGGCTGGCCGCCGCGGCTCTGGCTGCCATGGCCCTCTTTATCGTCTGGATCGATATTGGCACGCAAACTCAGCTTCGTCAACTGCAAAACGAACTGGTAAACCGCGACACGCAGCTTGCCGAGTTACGCCAACAACAGATATTTTTTACCAATCCATCGCAAATTGTCACCCTTGTTGGCACAGGAGAGTCAAATGCGCGTGGCTTATTCTATCAGTATAATGAAGAGGCGTTTCTGGTTTTGCATGGCTTAGAGCCGTTGCCCGCTACACAAACGTATCAACTATGGCTCATTCCGACTGAAGGTACGCCGGCGTCGGCTGCAATTTTCGCAGTGCAATCAGCGGATGAAAGCCATCAGCAGGTGAAGCTTCCGGCAAATGCTCTGACCTACAATGCCGTTGGTATTAGTATTGAGCCGTCTGGCGGCAGCCTAACCCCAACGATGGAGAAGATTGTTCTCCTGGGTGAAAAGGCCTAATCGAAACTAGGTAATAATTAATGGAGAATAATTAATAGTTAACTATTAATTATTCTCCATTAATTATTGAAACACCGTCCTGCCTCCTTCGTACTCTTTTGTCACACTCTCCTCATAATCCTGACTATTGCTATATCCTAGATCTATATCTCAGTATATTACCGTGCTGGGCTAGCTTTGCCATACTGCTGGAGCAACATAAGCTTGGCGTAGAGCGACTGTATTACCATTAACGCTGCCATAACATCGAGCTACTATGTCATAAATCTTCCATCCCAGTACTAATACTTTTGCAAAAGTCACAATTTTTGGTGCTGTTTTTTTCTGACAATTTTAGGCGCGGTTGGCCTGATGCTTGCGCGGTCGCCCTATGTGACCGGCGTGGGCATTGCGCGCCCGCAACCGGTGCAGTTTAGCCACCAACACCATGTCAATGACCTCGGCATCGATTGTCGTTATTGTCATACATCGGTTGAAGTTTCCGCCTTTGCTGGCATCCCCCCTACCCACACCTGTATGAGTTGTCACTCCCAAATTTGGAATGATAGCCCAGCCTTGGCACCTGTGCGCGAGAGCTATCGCACAGGGATGCCGATTGTCTGGACGCGCGTCCACCGCCTACCCGACTATGTCTATTTTAATCACAGCATCCATGTCGCCAAGGGTGTCGGCTGTGCAAGCTGTCATGGGGAGGTAGACGCCATGCCTTTGATGTGGAAAGCCGAGCCAATGACCATGGAGTGGTGTCTCGACTGCCACCGCGCACCGGAACAACATCTACGCCCCCTGGATCAGATATACAACATCGACTGGACACCGGCAGAAGATCAGCTAACCTTGGGGCAACGGCTCAAAGCCGAGTATCACGTGGCTAATGCCTATACCTTGACCCAATGTTATGTTTGTCACCGTTGAGTAGTAGGACAAGAAGATGACAAGATGACAGGAAGACAGGAAGACAAGGTGACAAGGATTGACCTACTAATCTACTGATTTACCGATTTACTGTCCTACTGAAAAACTTGGGAGCTACTGTATGAGCAATGGCAAGCTGGATTGGGCGGCGATTCGCCAACAATTGAGTCAGCAAGGGGGCGGCAAGCCATTTTGGCGCAGCCTGGAAGAGTTGGCTCAGGATGAAGCATTTCTCCAGTTGCTCCAACCTGAGTTCCCACGGCAGATGATGACCGGCACCTTTAGCACCAATCGGCGCATGTTTCTCAAGTTGATGGGTGCGTCTTTGGTGATGGCGGGCCTCACTGGTTGCACCTTTGATCAACCGGATGAGCCGATCGTGCCTTATGTCACTCAACCGGAGGAGATTGTGCAGGGCAAGTCGCTTTTCTTTGCCACAGCGATGCCGTTTCAAGGCTACGGGCTGGGGGCGCTGGTCGAAAATCGCATGGGACGCCCAACCAAAGTCGAGGGCAATCTGGATCACCCGGCGAGCTTGGGGGGCACTAATCCTTTTATGCAAGGGTCGATTTTTGATCTCTATGACCCGGATCGGCCGCAAGCAGTCAGCCAAAATGGCGATATTTCTACATGGGAAAGTTTTCTGGCGGCGCTGGAGGGTAAACGCACGGAACTGAGTGCCAACGGCGGCGCTGGTCTGCGTGTGTTGACAGAAACGATTACCTCGCCCACCCTGGGCGCTCAACTGGCTACCCTGCGCGAACAGTTTCCCCAGATGCACTGGCACCAATATGACCCCGTAGGGTTGGATAATGTGCGCGAAGGCGCGCTGCTGGCCTTTGGCCGTGTTGTGAATCCGGTCTATGACTTTACAGCCGCTGCCCGCATCTTGGCATTGGATGCAAATTTTCTCTACGACTTGCCGGGGAGCCTGACCTATACTCGTCAATTTATCGAGAATCGACGAACTTGGTCCACGCCAGAAGTGGCTGCAGCCAGTGATGAGCAAATGATGAACCGGCTTTATGTCGTCGAAAGCACGCCCACCATTACCGGAGCCAAGGCTGACCACCGCCTACCGCTGCGGGCAAGCCAGATTGAAGACTTTGCGCGGGCGGTGGCGACGGCGCTGGGGATGGACGTTGCCCCGGCTGCCACGACTTGGAACGAGGCGCAAGGGGCCTGGTTGGCCGCGCTTGTGAGCGATCTCGAGGAATATCGTGGGGCAAGCTTAGTGATCGCCGGCCCTGAACAGCCCCCAATGGTTCATGTGCTGGCCCATGCGATCAACGCCCAACTCGACAACGTCGGGCGGACGGTGCGTTTTACCGAGCCGGTCGAGGTTGAGCCAGTCAATGGCGTGCAGTCGTTGCGCGAACTGGTGGAGGCAATGGCGGCGGGTCAGGTGGATACCCTGCTGATCATCGACAGCAATCCCGTCTATACCGCACCGGTGGACTTTGATTTTGCCACCCAGTTGGCCAAAGTCAACTTCACCATCCATCACAGTCTCCACTATGACGAAACATCGGCCCGCTGTCAGTGGCACATTCCGCTGACCCATTATCTGGAGGCATGGAGTGATGTACGCGCTTTTGATGGCACAACTACGATTATCCAGCCTTTGCTTGCGCCGCTTTTTGACAGCCGTACCAGCCATGAAGTGATTGCGGCCCTGTTGGGTGAGCAACCGTTGCGTTCCGCCTATGAGCTGGTGCGCGTTTATTGGGATAGCTATTATGGTGGACTCAGCAACCCAGCCCAACCCACTAGCGACATTTTCTGGCGCACCGCGTTGCATGACGGTGTGGTTGCCAATAGCGCCGCCCCTGCCGTTGAGGTCGCCATTGCTGCCGAGTTGGCCGAGGCGTTGCGCCAGCCAACCCCAGACGCCAGAGCAACCCAAGGGCTAGAAATTATCTTTCGCCCCGATCCCTCGATCTGGGATGGGCGCTTTGCCAACAATGCTTGGCTGCAAGAGTTGCCAAAGCCTTTGCTGACGCTTACCTGGGACAATGCTGCGTTGATTAGTCCAGCACTGGCGGAACGGCTCAACTTGGTTAGTGAAACCCTGGTGGAGTTGCGCTTGCAGGGACGTACCCTCTCTGCCGCGCTTTTGGTGACGCCCGGCCACCCGGATGACGCCATTACGCTCTATCTGGGCTATGGGAAAGCGATGGGCGCGATCAGTGAAGGCTTGGGCTTTAACGCCTATGCCCTGCGCACGGCTGACGCTTTCTACTTTGGCCGTGGGTTGGAAGTGGTAGCAACGGGTGTACCCTATCCGCTGGCAATGGTGCAGCACCATCATATGATGGATGGGCGCGAGCATGTCCGGGCCGCAACATTGGCCGAGTTCCAGGCGAACCCCACCTTCGCCCAACATACACCAATGATACCTCATGCCGCCGAACATGACGAAGTCGTCGGTCCGCAGGAGAAGGTCACCCAGCCGTCGCTCTATCCTGAATACCAATATGATGGCTACGCCTGGGGTATGACGATCTAGATAACCCGGAAATATACTTTCAGCCCCGGCTCTGTATGCACTGTGAGAAAGCGCCCTGTGAACCGGTTTGCCCCGTGGGCGCAACCATGCACAACGACGAGGGGTTGAATCAGATGGTCTACAACCGCTGTGTCGGTACTCGTTACTGTTCGCATAACTGCCCGTACAAGGTGCGGCGCTTTAACTTCCTGGACTATAACGAAGAGATTCCCCTGATGCAGATGTGGCGTAACCCCGAAGTGACGGTGCGGGCGCGCGGGGTGATGGAGAAATGCACCTACTGTATTCAACGCATCCAACAAGGGCGAATCGAAGCCGAACGCACCAATCGTACCGTGCAGGATGGGGAAATTTTAACAGCCTGTCAGGCGGCTTGTCCCACACACGCCATCGTTTTTGGCAATATCAACGACCCAGCCAGTAGGGTGGCGCAGATGAAATTACAACCCTTGAACTATGGCCTATTAGAAGAGATTGGCACACAACCGCGTACAACGTACCTGGCGGTAGTGGTCAACCCCAATCCAGCGTTGGCCGCGTGAATGTAGAAACGGTCTGAGAAGGGAGAAGCGATAACTTTGTAGGTGCGGTTACAAACCGCACATTCTTAGATATCGCGAACCCGTGCGGTTACAAACCGCACCTACGAATGCTTTTCAGACGGTTGCTTCGAATTGTGGCATGTGTGCGCCATAAAAAACAGGAAGTGATCATGCAGCATGAGGTAGGAACGAGCAGACCGGTTGGTGACATTCGCACAGGTCGGCAGCCATTAGCCGTGCTGGCACCGGGGCATACCTATGGCTCGGTGACGGAAAAGATCAGTTCGCTGGTCTTCTCTGGGCGTCCGCCGCTGTGGTGGCTGATCGGGTTGGTGATCACCTTTTCGCTGGTTATGCTGTTGCTGGTTTCCATTACCTATCTTTTTATGCGCGGCGTGGGAATATGGGGCGTTAACATTCCCGTGGGCTGGGGCTTTGCCATTATCAACATGGTCTGGTGGATTGGCATCGGCCATGCCGGCACCTTGATTTCGGCGGTGCTTTTGCTGCTGCGACAGGAGTGGCGCACCTCGATCAATCGCTTTGCCGAGGCGATGACGCTCTTTGCGCTGGCCTGCGCCGGCTTGTTCCCCATTCTGCACTTGGGGCGGCCTCTGCTTTTTTATTGGCTGATTCCTTACC
>Ga0163153_10003927_pt1 | contig 19287 bp, 18 predicted proteins | sample OliLakLV19MP6IB1_FD_148629 | JGI IMG/M metagenome (GOLD analysis project Ga0163153, IMG submission 148629) | Freshwater microbial mat bacterial communities from Lake Vanda, McMurdo Dry Valleys, Antarctica - Oligotrophic Lake LV.19.MP6.IB-1 | ecosystem: Environmental > Aquatic > Freshwater >... | reverse complement strand
GACAAAGATTATTACAATTTATACAATACTCGAAAAATTACTGCCGAGCATGAGTATACAGGAGTTCAATCACCATGAAGACAGCACCGCTGCTGCGCGCCGAGTCGCCGCGGACACAACTGATGCGCCGCGATACCGCGGAGATCTTGACGCGGCTCTTCTATCTGGAACGTTCTCTGATTATTAGCCAGGCCGGTTGGCTGCCGGCGGTGGAGCGGCTCGATACGAAGGCGGCGCTGGCGCGTATGCTGTGGGAGGACGCCGTGGCCGCGGACGGACTGCGCAACCGCGTCTTCGAACTACGCTATCCCAGCCGCGTGATTGCGCCCGATCAACATCAACGCGCAATCGGCCTTTTTGACGCCGTGCGCGACGCTCCCGGTCAGGAAGCTTTTCTGTTGGGGATGGCGCGCGTGCTGCTGCCGTCCTTGGGCGCGGCCTACGCCGCCTATCAGCAGCTTTCTGACCGCCTGAGCGACGGGCCGTCAGCGCTGCTGTTGAAGCATGCCTTGGCTGACAAGCGCGCCCAGATCGTCGACTTGGAACAGCTTGCTGAGCGGTTGCTTGATCTGGCGCCTGCCTCTCGTGCCGAGGCAGAGACGTGGGTGGACGCGCTGGCGATACGGGTTGCCGCGTATGGCGAGAGTTTGCTTGCGTCGCCGGCCGACGACGGCATCATGGCCGCGCTGCCGGGCCGTCGCCCCTTTACCTTGCCGGTGATCCCTGGGCGCGACGACCGCTTTGTCTGTGTGCGCTACTACTGGCCGCACATTGTCGACCCGAATTTTCCCGCAAACGAAGGCATCGATCTGCAAATGCGCAGTGCGATCGGTCACCTGAACGAAGTGTGGGCGGCTGAAATCTGCGCGGCCAACTTGTACAATTTTGCCGATACATTGGGCTGGGATTTCATCCGTGACCTGGCGCGCTGGACCTACGACGAGAGCCGCCACTGTTTGATGGGTCTGGAACGGCTGACTGAATGGGGCTTTGCAACCGCCGCGCTGCCGTTGGGTGATTACATTTATGTGGCTACACGACAGCAAGAGCCGCTCTTTGGGCTGGCCATGATCTTCTATTTTGAGACCAAATACATTCACCGTGGTCGCGAACGCATCAAGACTTTTACTGCCTATGCGGATCACACCAGCCGCCATGACTATGAGTTTGATTGGGCAGACGAGACCTTCCACGCCGAATATGGCAAACGCTGGCTGACTGTGTTGTTGAAAGGCCGCAGCACACCGCCGCATGACCTGCATGATCTGTGTCGTCATTGTGAAGCGCTGATCGACGAGGCGGTGGCCGAGTGTACACCAGAGGAGCGGCAGCATCTGCGCACAATGGCCGAAGGATTGATGGCCCAGGCCAAAGCCCGAGCGACAACGGAAGGCCAGCCTGAACAATAAACCTCCCCACCAAATCCTAAACGCGTCCCGTCAAATGCACCAGCCCATCGCCCACATGGACACGATGAAAGCGCCGCAGCATGATCACAACGCCATCTTGATCCGCATTCACGGTTTGCACCACGTTGCCAAACAGATCACGGATCACCCCCACACGTTGACCGGCTTGCACTTTGACCAGTAGTTCTACCTCGGCGCGGAAATAGCCGGCAACATCGGCAGCGATCACCTGGTCGAGATTGCCATCGCCAAAGAGATGATGCGTGGTTGAACGGGGCTGGGGCGCGCCGTCGATCATGCCCAGATGTTTCAGCACATTGATCACGCCGGTGGTGAAGCAAGCCACATCGTCGGGACGGGCATAACCACCCCCCGGTGCCTCCGTGTAGAGTGATGGCACGCCCAGCTCCGTGGCGGCAGAAACCGTGCGTCCCGGCGCAAGCGGCAGCGGATGGCCCCAGAGGATCGGCGCGCCAAAGGCCCTTGCCCCGGCCAGCGATGCCTGCCCCAGTTGACCCGCGTCGTGGATATACCCAATCAAGGTTGGAATGTTATAGGTCGCGCCGCCGCTGTGCAGATCGATATAGAAGTCGGCATGGCGGAGCAACTTCTGCGTGATCCAGTAGGCGATGCGCTGGGTGATCGATCCATGTTCTTCACCGGGAAAGACACGCGCCAGATTCAGCCCGTCAACGGGACTACTACGCTGAGCCGTTTCGTAGGCGGGCATGTTGCAGACGGGAACCAGCACCAGTGTGCCGCGCAATGCGCCCGGCTGCACCTGCTGAAAGACCCGCGGGATCGCCTCGACCCCTTCGTACTCATCGCCATGCACCGCCGCGGTGACGACCAAGATCGATCCTGGCTCTGCGCCGGTGACATAGAGCAAGGGCAGACGCCATTCACCGCCGTCTGTCCGGGTCGCGACGGTCAGCCAATCGGTTTGCTTGTGGTTGCTTGGAAGGGATGGGATGTCGAAGTTTTGGAAGTGCATACGGGATTTACCCTTGCATCTTGCGTTGCGACGTGGATCGTGGGTTACTTTCAGCCGTCGCGATGCGACTAGTCGAATTTATTCCGGAGTTCCTTTTTATTCAATCGTTTGGAAAGAAGAATCTTTGGCACAAGTTCAATTGACCGTTTACTATGACCCAAACGGTACTGCGGTCAACCGTAATGATTCTTGATGAGTGCTGGTCATGAGTAGTATAGTTGACCTGATTGCAGAGCACAAATCGCAAAAAATAGGATTGTTCATCTCAGTTTCGCCGATCTCGATGTGATTTGGTCCACGTTTTTTGCGTTTGACAGCAGAGTGGGATTCACTCTATAATTTATTGGAACGTTCTAAAATGTATTACCGTGGTTTTGGGGTTGCTCGCACAAGCCCTCACTTTCTGCTATCAATCCATCAAACTTGTCTCGGTATCTATTTGGACCGTTCCAAATTTTGCAATTCCACTCTACTTTGAAAGGATATAAAGAAAATGAATACTTCTCGTCGTTGGGTTGAGGATTGGAATGCCAATGCAGGCAGAACTGACAGCCGGCGTCTTTCCCGGCGCGATCTTTTGCGGACATCGGCCTGGGGGTTGAGCGGCCTGCTCCTGGCGGCCTGTTCGCCCGTCGTCGGTCCACCGCCTGTGGCCGGTGGAGAGCCAGCGGCGGCCCCAGCCTCGGCTATGCCCGCCGCGCCGCCGCGCCGACCAATCGTAGACACCCACATTCATCTCTGGAAATTACCCCGCACGGAAGCGCCAATGAGCGACGACGCCACCTTCCCGTCGGGTTGCTGCGGGGAGATTCCTTGGCTGGAAGTGGACGCTCTCATGTCCGATTACACCGCGACGGTTGGCGGCCAGAAGGTGGATCAGATCGTGCTGATCGAAGCCAGCGTGGCGACACCGCCAGAGAAGATGATCCTCTCCAATCGCTGGATGCTGGATACCGCGGCGGCTGACGAGAAAATTCTCTCTGTAGTGGGCAAGTTGGACCCAACCCAAGATACCGCTGCCTTTGCCGCGCAGGTCGATGATCTGGCCGCGGACAAGAATTGGGTGGGCATCCGTATCGGCGGCGACATCTTCCTGCCCGATGTGGAACAGGCTTTTGCCAACATCAAACCCAACGTGCTGGACAACTTTGCTGCGCTGGCAAGCCGCGGGCTGATGATCGATTCCCTGGGCGTGACCGGCGCGGTGATGGGGGCCATTGCCGAGGCTGTGCCCGGTTTGACGATTGTGATGGACCACGTGGCTGAGAAACCCCAGACATTGGAAGTGGAGGATGGCTGGCGCGCGGACATGCAGGCCGCCGGGGCTGCGCCTGGTGTGCATATCAAAGTCTCCGACATCCACCGCCTGAGTACCACCGAGATGAAGGGCGAGTGGCCGGTGCAATTTACGCCGGTGACGGACCCGTCCAGCTACGTCTCTGTACTGGATACGCTGTGGGATATTTTCGGCGCAGAGCGGCTGATCTTTGGCACCAATTGGCCGGTGAGCAATGTGGCCGGGCTGGACGTGGACAGCATCGACGTGCAGATTGGCATTTTGGAAAGCTACCTGTCTGGCAAGGGCGAGGCCAACCGGGACAAAGTGATGCACGACAACGCCATACGCGTCTACAGTCCTCGTATCTAATGGGTGGAAGTGGTATGATTATGACAGGGCAGGGTGGGCAATTTGTCCACCCCTGTTGTTTTGCCCCGCGATTGGTTCGTTCGTAACGCAAGCTGTTTGCTTGCGCCATAGATTCGCAGGCAAACAGCTTGCGTTACAACAGAAGACCCCGATGAAAATCACATTATTAAAGAGATGAGCATAAGTTAATAACACATGTCACGCAAGGGATGGACGACCGACAACCGACGACGGACGACAGATAACTAACCTTAGCTACGGGTTGCCCATCGTCGGTTGTCTGCCTAAGCTGAGTTAATAGCCCAATTCACGCGCAACCAAGTTGAGCAGCGGCTCACCGGCCAGGTGACGACGCACATTCTCGGCAAAGACATCAACCACATTGTCAAAATGGCCCGGGCTGTGACCGGCCAGGTGTGGCGTGATGATCACATTTTCCTGACGCCACAAGGGATGATCGGGCGGCAATGGCTCCGGCTCGGTGACATCAAGCACCGCGCCGCCGATGCGCTTCTGTTGCAAGGCGTCGATCAGCGCGGCTTGATCGATCAAGCCACCGCGCCCGATGTTGATCAGCAGGGCGTGGGGCTGCATTTGTGCTAATGCCTCAGCGTCGATCAACTGACGCGTCTGTTCAACCAGTGGCACGCCAAGCACCACATAATCGCTTTGGCGCAACAGTGCCGGCAACTCCGCCAGGGTAAAATAGGCGTCGGGTAGGCTACCATCCGGATCGCCCAAACCGGGCGGGCTATAGCCTTCATAGCGGAGCGACCCACCGGAGCGGCGGGTTGCCAAGACGCGCATCCCCAATGCCTTAGTCATGCGCGCAAGCTCGCGGCCAATCGCGCCGTAGCCCACAATGCCCACCGTGCGACCATACACCGGTCGCGGCCAGAGTTGATGAATATCCTGGACGGGGAACCACTGGGCCTGGGCTTGTAGCGCCAGGAGTTCGGGTAGACGATGCGCCCAAGCCAGCAGCATCGTCAACACATATTCGGGCAGATGGGGGAGATGGGCCCCGTTGGCGCTGGCAATGGGCAACGCACTCTGCCACAAGGGTGTGTTGTGGATGTGATCGATACCGGCGTTTTCCATCTGCACCCAACGCAGTGCGGTAGCGTGCGCCAATGAAAAATCCCCACGGCCGGTAAAGAGCACTTCAACGGTGGGCGTCAGTGCCTGTTCGATTTCGCGGCCATGCTGCGCGCGAAAATGGACAATTTCCGCGTCCGGCACAGTGGCCTGTAAACGGTTGAGCTGATAGGGTGTCAGTAGACGAGTCGATAGAATGTGAATAGTCATAGGTTGATCATGTAATTGAGTTAGGAACGGCGATTCAATACCTTATCGGTGGGTGATTAGGCGCTAACAGTCAAAAGTTTGTTCGCACAGCGGGCGCAAAGCGCCAACGAAAGACAAGAATTTTTTGCATCGAATTTCACGAACGATTTAATTCGTGAAATTCGATGCAAAAAAAATGGTTCTGGCTTGTCCGGGTTAGGGTCTCCATAACGTCGCGGCAATATAGCGTTCGGTCTCAGGGTGATCATTAAAGTAATAGGTTGTTACGAGCATGCCGTCGGGGCGCTGGATCGTGCGCGGGTAGCCCAGATCGGAGCAGGCGCCGTCATCGCGCAAGGGGATGACTTCCCCCCAGCTTTTGCCACCATCTTCACTCAGCCGAGCGTGGATGCCAAAGGGGGCGGCGCGATAGCCATAGGTGAGGCAGAGACGACCATCATGCAATTTGTTCAGCGCCGGCGGATTGCCACCCGACCCGGCATTGGGCACAGGTCGATTCAGATAATGAAAGGTCGCCCCGTTGTCGGTTGATTCGTAGAGATCAATCCAGGCTGGCACCTTTTCAAATTCGCCTTCCCGCACACTACAGCGAAGGGCGGTGACAATCGTTTGTCCGTCCACACGCACGCTAGCGGGCATGATCAACTCGTCCTTCTCCGCTGCGGCAACCCACGCGACAAGGGTAAATATCTTCCCACCATCGGTCGTGCGCGCCAAGAACACCCCCTTGCCCTCATCGCCATCATCACAGGCGGCGGTGAGGAATAACAGGCAATCATTCGGTCCGTCAATAATCGCATCAGTGCGCGCTTCGATCCCTACCTGGCCAAACATAGGCAGGCTGAACGGCCCTTGCCAAGTGCGCGCCCGATCATAAGAGAAGTAGAACCAGGAGAGTAATCCGCCGGCATAGCCATTGTGCGCACGCAGCATGGCAAACTCCGGGTGAGTCGAACTGACACCGTGACCCGTGCGCGCACACATGATGGCAAAATCGGGGTGGGTGAAGTTGATCCCGCCGGGGCAAGGTTTGGGCAATGGTTCTAACCCCATAGCGATGGCCGTTGCCACCTTGAACGCTGGAATCATATGTTCATCGGCCGAAAAGCCTCGGTCACCGGGCGATGGGGCCGGTGTACGGATGGTCTGCCAGGTACGGCCCCCGTCTACGCTGCGCGCCTGCATGGGGTAGGCCGGCAACTCTCGTGTCCGCATATGAAAGCCAGCCTTGGCCAGTTGTGTACACTGGGTAAAGCCGACGACGATCTCATCGCCCCACGCCCACATGCCGTAGTTGGCGGGCCACCCGGCAAATTTACCAGCTTCTTGATAGACAATCACATGTTCTTTTTGCATAATTTTCCTATTTGAATTGATGGTGGTGATCCTTCTTATGCTGATAAAATGATCGGCAGGTTGAAGCTAGGAAACAGCGTAGTGATGCGAAAAGTCGTAATGTCAGCGATCAGCATCCCCTCAACCTTGATGACCTGAATCCCATAGGCATGATAGAGACCATCCTGTTCGTCAACTTTATACACACCAAAGGCAAGCTGGCCATTGGCGCGTGTCGGCTGAAGTCGCCAGCGCCCCTGTGCGTTGCCCCCAAAAATCGTCTTGGCCACCAGACCACCGATCGTATTGCGTCCTTGATACCAGGAGGGGATGGGTGGCATCGAAAAGGTGGCGTCCTCTTTGAGCAAGACCACCAACCCGTCAATATCGGCTTTTTCCCACACCGTTGTATAACGATTGAGCAAGGCACGTGTTGTCTCATCCGGCTGCGCGGTGCTTACTTCCTCTACCGCAACGACATGGGTTTGTGTCGTCAACGTCTGGCGCGCGCGAAAGAGGAGACTCTTAACGGCAGGTACAGTGAGTTCAAGCAATTCGGCCACCTCGCTAGCTTGCCAATCCAACACATCACGCAAGAGCAACACGGCACGTTGTCGCGGCGGCAATTGTTGCAGCAGTACGAGAAAAGCCAAGCTGATGCTCTCGCGCACAGAGAAACGTGCTTCCGGCATCGTCTCCTCTGGTGCAAGGAGAATGTCGGGGAAAGGTTCTAACCAGATGGGTTCGTTGACATCAGGCGGGATGGGATCGTCGAGTGTTGCAGCTTTTTGCCGCGCGCTGGGCAAGGTGCGCCGCTTGCTTTTCTCCAATGTATCAAGACAGAGATTGGTGGCAATCTTATAGAGCCACGCCCGCACCGAGGCGCGGCCGGCATAGGTGGCGCGCCGCTGCCAGGCGCGCAGTAATGTCTCTTGCACCAGATCTTCGGCGTCTTGCACCGTGCCCAGCATCCGATAGCAATGTGCTTGTAATTGGCGACGGTATGGCTCCGTTATAGCACTAAACTCATGCGGGGTGAGATCACGCAAGAGGATTGGCTTCAATGGGGATTGTCGAGGGCTGCTCAGTTGGGTCATGGCTGCGCTCCTTCGTTTAGATTATTCATGATCATTTGCCTGCCCGCGCGCCCTTTGCTTTTCCAATGCCGTCTTATCTTTAGTATAGCAATCTAGATAAATCTTGTCCAGACCGCGAGACAAAACTATTATCAATAGTCCACAGTCCGTAGCCTCGACTGTGGACTATTGATTCTGGAGAGCTATCGTATCGACAGCCAAGAATGGGAAAAGGAGAAACTCATGAAAAAAGTCATGGTGCGCTATAAAGTCAAGCCCGCTCAAGCCGACGAAAACCAACGATTGGTTGAACAGGTCTATGCGGAACTGCAACGCAATTCACCGGCAGGCTTGCGCTATGCCACTTTTAAGCAGGACGATGGGGTCTCATTTGTGCATATCGCATCCATTGAAACGGAGAATGGCGATAACCCGTTGTCGCAATTGCCCACGTTTAAAGCATTTCAAGCCCAGATCAAGGAACGTTGCGCAGAACCACCCGTAGTCACTGACCTTGAGGAGATTGGATCGTATCATTTTTAGTAGCTAACCAGTCAAATGTTTGTTCATGCAGTGGGTGCTTAGCACCAATAAACAACAAATTTTTCTGCATCGAATTTCTCGAAGTAAGTCATTCGAGAAATTCGATGCAGAAAATTGGCTCAGGCTTGCAAAAGAGCCGTAAAAGGTATAGAAATTGCAAGCCTGATCGAGTATAATGCTGAGTAGCCAATTCATTAAATGAATAACTGATTTTGTAGGGAGATACAACAACCATGAGCAACGGTTTGGGGACAAAGGAGCAACCGTGGCAGCTAAAAACGGCCAATGGCGGCTCAGAATATACCATGTATCGTGATGAAACAGCCAACCCGCCGGCGCTAGTTTGCCAGGTTGGCAAGACCGAGTTGCGCTATCATCTACGCTGCCTGGATGATCTGCACACCATGCTCAAAGCCCACGGGGATTGGATGGACCTGGGTGGCACAGATGAGCAGAAGCCCGCGCCCGCCGGAACGATCGAAGCATGGGGGCGCGCAGAAGACAATCCGGTCGGTGGCTGGTACGGTTTGAAAAAGGGGCTACGCGGTCGCTTCGGTGTCTATGTCCCGCCCTTGATGGAAGTATTAGGTCTAGCGGAACTCGAACACAAGTCGAAAAACAATCGGATGCGAGCGATCTGATGATGAAGAGTATTGGGAGATTGGGTGATTTCGACAAGCTCAATCACCCAATCTCCCAATCTCCCAATACTCTTCATTTTCATTCCCGTCAACAAAACAAGGAAAACGCTGATCATGGCAGAAACAACTCCGATCACCGGGCGCGCCCACAAAAGCAAAACGACCTTTCGCATGGAATATGCCGTGGGTGCCAATATCAAGGCAGCTCCCAATCGAATTTGGGCGCTATTAACCAATGCAAAAGAGTTTCCACGCTGGAATTCAACGGTGCAAAACATCGAAGGTGACATCGCCGTCGGTCAAAAGATCAAGCTCTATGTCAAAGTCGCCCCGGGGCGCGCCTTCAAACTCACGGTCAGCGAATTTGTGCCAGACAAGCGCCTGGTGTGGAGCGACGGCAACTTTATCTTCCGCGGCGTGCGCACCTATACGCTAACACCCAAAGCCGACGGCTCCACTGACTTTAGCATGGCAGAAGTCTTTAGCGGCGTCATGTTACCCATGATCGCCGGGTCGCTACCAGATTTTGGCCCCGAATTTGAAAAGTATGCGGCTGATCTAAAGCGCGAAGCAGAATCAATTTAATTAAGGCGTTACGCCTTCATGCCTGACAAAGCAATACCCTGGATAAATTCGCGCTGCGCAAGGAAATACATGATGACGACGGGTATCACCATAAAGACGCCGAGCACCATCATATAGTGTGTCCAGTCGCGACCGGTCTCAAAGCGTTGCAGCGAGTTTAAGCCCAGCGCCAATGTCCACATACTGCGTTTGGTCAAGAAGATCAGCGGCTGCATAAAGGCGTTCCATTCACCAAGGATCGACTGAATTGTGACCACGATGATCGCGGGGCGGGCCAGCGGCGCCATGATCTGAAAGAGCACGCGTGGGCGGCCGGCACCATCGATCCGCGCCGCGTCTTCCAGTTCCATCGGAATGGTGCGGAAGAATTGGCGCAACAGAAAGATAAAAAAGGCGTCGCCAAAATAGTTGGGTATAATCAGCGGGTATAGGGTGTTGATCCAGCCCACTTTGGAGAACATGACATAGACTGGGATCATGATCACGACGTAGGGCAACATTAGGGTAGCCAACAGCAGGGAGAAGATGGTGTCGCGCCCCTTAAAACGCAGCCGAGCAAAGGCATAGCCGGCCACCACCGAACTGATCACCGTGCCAAGCGTGGCAAAGACGGTGACGATCAAGGTGTTTTGGGTATAGGTCAAGACCGGCACCGCTGTAAAGACCTCGACATAGTTCTGCCAGCGAAACGGGTCGGGGATCAACTGGGGCGGGAAGACATAGATCTTGTTGGCCGCCTTAAAGGAGGAAGAGATCAACCAAACAAAGGGCAGCAGCATGATCAATCCGCCCCCGCCGACGATAAGAAGACCAAGAAGCTTGCTGATCGTTTGTTGTCTACGCATGGTCACTCCTCTCCCTCCACCTCATAATAGACCCAGCGTTTCTGAGTGCGGAAGAGGATAAAGGTCAGCAACAGGATCACCAGGAACATGGCCCAAGCCATGGCGCTGGCGTAGCCATTTTTGAAGTAGCCAAAGGCGTTGCGGAAGGTGTAGAGGACATAGAAGAGCGCGGCATTGCCGGGGCCGGCGGGGTCGCTAGTGGTTTGGCCGCTAAAGAGAATATAGGCCACGCCAAAGACCTGGAAGCTGGCAATCACGGTCATGATCAATTGGAAGAAGATCACCGATGAGGTCATGGGCAGGGTGATCCACCAGAATTTGACCCAGGCATTGGCCCCATCCACCTCGGCGGCCTCGTAATAGGTGGGTGACACCCCTTTGATCGCAGCCAGGAAGATCAGCGCCGCGTTGCCCAGCCCCCACAATTGGATCAACACCACCGAGGGAATGATCCAATCGGGGTCGGTCAGCCAGCCAGGCGCATCATAGCCCAGCGCACGCAACGGATAGTTGACCGGCCCAAACTCAGGATTCAACGCCCAACGCCAGACCACCGCACTGGCCACCGTCGGCACCAGCGAAGGCAGATACCACATAGTGCGGTAGAGCGAAATCCCGCGCAATTCCTGGCTCATCAACAAGCCGATGATATAGGCTACGATCAACGAGAGCGGAATAAAGAGAATAGTGTAATTGAGCGTCACCTGGATCGACTTAAGCCAATAGGTGTCGTTTACCAATCCCCGGTAATTGGTCAACCCAATCCACTGGGGTGGGCTGAGAATATCATATTTGGTAAAACTAAAATAGAGACTGGCCAACACCGGCCCAAAACGAAACAAGATCAAACCTAAAACCGCGGGGATAATAAACGCCCAACCCCAGAAGGTCTCTTCAAAGCTCAGCCGTTTGTAAAAGGGTAATTTCGTCATTGTCAATCCAGTCCCAGGAGGGAAGACAAGAAGAAGGGAAGACAAGGAGACAAGACAGTAGTCATCCTTTCATCCTGTCTTCTTGTCTTCCCTTCTTGTCATCTTGTCACGCCGTCGGCACTTCACCGGTCTGCAAGAGCGCTTCCGACTTGGGGCGCAATTCGCCGGCAATGTCTTCCCAGCGTTTGTTGCCGATGAACAAGTCGGTCAGGTAGGGACCCCACAGATCAATAAAGTATTGGTACCAACCGTTCCAGTAGGAGTTGATCTTGTCGCCTGGCCAGCGATAGCTCTCTTTGTTTTCAAAGACATCGTAGGCCAATTGACGTTCCTCGCTCGTGGGCATCTCGGCGTTGAGATAATCTTCGCGCAGGGCTTTGAGCGTGGGCTGCAACTGGCCGCGATCGACGATAATTTTTTGGCCGGCAGGGTCAGCCGTGCAGAAGTAGATAAAGTCAAAGGCTTCCTGTTTGAGTTGGCTCTCTTTGAAGACGCACATCGGCGAATATTGACCATAGGAGGTCTTCTGCTTGCTGTAAGGCACCTGGATCATCCCTATATTGATCCCAGCATCGAGATATTCACCCAAGCTCCAGACACCGGCATGTGCCATCGCCACATTGCCGGAGGGCAAGGTAATTTCTTGCGCGGTTTGATATTTAGCCGAGGGCGCAATATAGTGCTGCAAGCCTAGATCGGCCAGCCAATTCATTGCTTCAATAAACTCCGGCGTGTCAATTGGCATGGTCATATCACCCTCGATGATCTCAGCGCCATTTGACCACATGTAGGTCTGGCGGCCATGCCCGGTGTCGGCCATAAAGCCGTACTGCTTCACCCGCCCCGGATCAAAGCCGGCATCATTGGGGGTCTTGCCTTCCAGGTCAAGGGTCAACTGTTTGCCCAGTTCAATAATCTCGTCCCAGGTCAGCCACACTTTGGGATCGGGGTGGGGTACACCGGCGGCATCCAAGAGATCCTTGTTATACATAATTAGCAGCGCGCCACTGTCCCACGGAATGCCCCAGATTTTGCCGTCAAAGGTCTGGCAAGAGAAGGTGTTTTCGGTGAAATTGGCGGGATCAAAGCTTGGCTCTGCCGATAGGAAATCATCGATCTCTTGCACAACGCCTTTGCGCGCCAACATGCCCGTCGTACGCACAGAGTCGAACCAACAGTCGGGGCCTTCGCCGGCAGCCAACATGTTTAACAGTGCTTCCTGATGGGAGAAGCCGGCCACCTCATTGAGTTCAAAGTCATAATTTGGGTGCGTCTTTTTGAACTCGGCAATCTGCAAATCCATGGTCTGGAAAACGTATTCGCCACCCCGGTTAAAGAATTTGATCAGAGTCTTTTCGGCCGCGGCTCCCTCCGCCGCGCCTTGGGGCGCGCCGGCTTGCGGCACAGCACAGGCGGCCAACGCCATGCCAGCGGTCGCCACCGCGGATGTCTTCAAGAAATCACGACGACTAAATCTTTTGTCACTCATTTGAATGCTCCTTTGTATATGAAAATTGAGGATTATTGAAACAGTAAATAGGAGATTGAGAGAATAAGAGATTGCGAGAATGACAATCCCTCAATCTTCTAATCACCTAATCTCATCTCCTTCACTGCCTGCTTCACCGCCATCAACTCTTCTGCCGTCAATTCGCACATCGGCGGACGCACACGACCGGCGTCGATCCCGCGCAGGCCGAGGGTAGCTTTGAAAAAGGCAGTGGTGCGGCCCCCTTGATGCAGGTTGATGACGGCATTGACGACCTGTTGCAACTGCTGGGCGCGTGCCAGATCACCGGCGATAAAGGCTTCGTACAGTTGGACAAAAGGTTCCGGGAAAGAATTAGAATTGCCCGAAATCTGTGCTTTGGCGCCAAAGACCAGCCCGCCCAACATCAACTCATCGACGCCAAAGCAACCGGTAAAGTCTGCACCGCCCACTTGCACATACTCCTGAAAGCGATTCAGGTCATCGTTGCTTGATTTGATGCCGACGATATTGGGGGCAGCCTGTAACAGACGCCCTAGCAGCGCCGGTGAAATATCATTCTTGGCATTGCCGGGGAAGGCGTATAACAACATCGGTGTCTCAGGCACAGCTTCGGCCACCGTCAAAAAATGGCGATAGATCTGCTCGTCACCAAAGTTGAAAAAATAGGGCACGATGGCCGAAACAATATCAGCGCCCACGTTGGCCGCATGTTGGCTCAGTTCGACCGTACTGCCGGTGTCGATACAACCGGTGTGGGCAATGACCGGCACGCGACCATTCGCTTGCGCCACGACGGTTTCCAGCACCTGCTTACGTTCCTGCAGGCTGAGCATCATGCCTTCCCCGGTTGTCCCGGCTACCATCACCGCGTGGACACCTTTGGCGATCACAAAGTCAACCACCCGGCGCACACCCGCATGGTCAACTCGGTTCTGATCGTCAAAGGGGGTGACAAGTGGCACGATCACACCGTGCAGTGAAAAAGAATTTCTCATGCCAATTTCCTCTTTTACGCTTGAGAGATTGACAAATTACGAAGAGACTAATCTCTCAAGCTCTATGATGTGTAAGCTAGTTCGTTCATGTTGCGAAACTTATGATTCAACCGCAAAGACACGAAGAACGCAAAGGAGTTTCTCTGGTTTTCTTCGCGCTCTTTGTGTCTTTGCGATAGTTTTGGCTCTTTCGCAACAGAACCTAGTTAAGTTTCAAGCCGCGCCTGTACGATCTGACGCACCCTCTCCAAATCCTCCGCCGTATCAACGCTCACCCCATCATAGGGATGGACGCTGACTACCACCTTCAAACGATAGCCTGCTTCGAGCACACGCAACTGTTCAAGTGATTCGTTGATCTCTAGGCGGGTCTGGGGTAGCGTGATATAGGTCAGCAAAAACGCTTTTCGATACGCATAGAGACCGAGATGCTCGTAGGCTTGAAAGTTGTCCCGTTTGCGCGGATAGAGGATCAACGCGCGCGAGAAATAGAGCGCATGGCCCCGTTGATCAAAGACCACCTTGACCACATTCGGGTCGTGGAGCGCCGCTTCCTCCAGGATCGGCACGCAAAGGGTACTCATTGGCAGATCCGGCTCAGTTACCAGTGGCTGGATCACTTCATCGATCATGGCGGGGTTGAGCAGCGGTTCATCGCCTTGCAGATTGACAATAATGTCAGTGTCACTCCCGGTGTCGATCTCTGCCGCCACTTCGGCGATGCGATCTGTGCCGGTTTTATGGTCAGCCGCGGTCATGCGTACGTTGCCGCCAAAGTTCTCTACGGCCTCCACGATACGTTGGTCATCGGTCGCCACGTACACCTGATCGAGCAGCGTTGCCCCCTGCGCCGCTTCATAGACGCGTTGGATCATCGGCTTGCCACAGATATCCTTAAGCGGCTTACCTTCCAGCCGGGTTGAACCATAGCGGGCAGGGATGATACCGATGATCTTCATCCGGTTTTCCTCTCAAAAATCCTGCTCGTTTCTAACATCTTCTCGCGTTGGATCGGTTTAACCTGTGCCACGATCCACTCGCGCATGGTCTTGCCTTCGGGCGTCTGCTGCGGGTGGCTGATAAAGTCCAGTTCAATGCCCAGAGCCATCATCACCTGGCAGGCCAAGACCGGCCAGATCACGCCGATGTCGCCCACCACAGGCAGGCTACCTTCCAGGCGCGCAAAGCCCGACATTTCCATGCGAAAGGGAATGCCGGTTAACTTGGTCTTGGGCAGCCCTTGATTAATCGCCTCTTGCACGCGCTGACTTTGCCGTTCGGCCTCCCAAGCTTTTTTGAGATTGGGGTCGAGGTCGATGCGCACGAGCGTCTTACCGGCCAACGAAAAGGTTTTGTAGCCATCCCAGGTAGCCCAAATGCCGTGGCCCGTATACGTTTCAAAAGGTCCATCGTGGATCTCCTGGGTCAGCGCCACCGCCGATTCGATGATGACATCGGCGGAAGCCAATGTTTCTGCGACGCCCATCGAACGCTGGGTGATCGTCATGCTATCGGCAACACACATGCCCACCGCGCCGCCACCGATCAACTGTGGCACACTGACCAACACCGGCACCCCTTTGACCGCGCCTGCACCAATCATCGTCCGCGGATCAGCGCCCCAGCCGGCCACGGTTTCAAAGGGTAGCCCATAGGCATGGGCAAGACTCATGATCTCACGCGCCAAGCGTTCGCTGCGTAAACCCATGGGGTAGGCCATGTTGCCCGCGGCCTTGATAATGACCTTCCCCTCTGCCTGGCGACCGTGGGCGACCAGAGCGTCGTCGATCTCCATCTCGCGGCGCAGGTCGGCAAGTTCATCATCCGCCATTTCGGTCAACTCAAAGGTGTCGCCTTTGGGCAATCGATCAGGGCCAAAACCGAGTTGGTGACCATCGACGCGCTTCACCTTATCCAATGTGCCGGCCATCTCATGCGCGATCACCGCCGAACTGGTGAGCACACCGTCGATGATGCCTTTGGTCATCAGCTCGGCGATCAGCGTTGTCACCCCTTCATGCAAATTGGGCCCGCTGCCGGTCGCTACCACCACCTTGCGTCCGCTGTTTTTGGCTGCCACTATGGCTGCGACCGCGCGATCAAGAAACCAAACAGTATCGGCGTCAATCCAGGGCAAATAGCGTTCGATGATCTGTTGATTGTTCACGCCGTCGCCCACTCAGTTTGCCTTTCCGGTAAGCAGTTGGGATTCGTCATGTTGGTTGAATGATCGGAGAAGGATGATTTTGGTATACCAACTAGTGTACCATAGCGCCATCGGTGATGCAATCGCGCAAAATTTGTAGACGAACGGGGTAGGGGCGCGGATTTGGATAGCGCGGATTACCTGATCCATCTCGCAACAATCCGCGTTACCCAAATCCGCGCCCCTATTGCTTTCAACAGTTGACTTTCATCACTGTCACTACTTCCCCCCGGTACTCAACATCCTCGATGGCAGACCACCCCAGCTTTTCGTAGAGACGCTGCTGATCATGGGTGATCAAATAAAGGGTTGCAATGCCGAGCAGCCCAGTTGTGACCATCACCTGCTGCACCAGGGCCGTCGCGGCGCCACGGCGTCGGTGGGCGGGGTCAACATAGACACTGGCCATAAAAGGTGTCAAGTGCAGATGACTACTCAAATCATTTTCTACCAGGCTGGCTGAGCCTAGCAATGTGTCACCATCCAGCGCAATCAGGGTCGTAGGAATACCCGGTCGGCTCGTGTGCGCACTCAAGCGCGCAATGCGTCGCTCCACCGAATCTCCAGAGTTGAGCCGACCCCATTCCCCATACAGCCAGGCAGCCACTGTCGGAATCTGGTGAGGATGATCTGCCAAGTAGGCGATTTGCATAATACCTCTTGTCGGTTATGGTACAAAACTTTTCCGGACAACTATAGTTGTTTGGTTAGCTGGTGTCTAAGTCGAAATTACCACTGTTAAATTCAACAAGCTTTTGCCAGTTAATTGCGCCTGATGTGTCACAGAATTCTTGAAGAAGTGGTAGAGCTAAACGATTGACAAGGTTGCCACGTTCTACGATAAACCGGTCATTATGTTCCTGCGCACGATAGCCAATTGGATCAATAATATCCGTATATAACTTTTTGTTCTCACTAATCAAGAACCAAAAGTTTTGTCCAACAACTTTCATATATCCACGTAAGTGACTCGTTCTGGTTTTTCCATAACAAATACCGAGAACCGGTTGGATATTTGCGCCACGGTTGATCTGTTTTAGGCGAGCAGTTGCGTTTTTAAGATCCTGTTCAAGTTTGTCCTGTTGTGAACTGTTACCCCAACTTGTCCCAGATTTGATAGAAACGACGTAATGAATACCCTGATTGAAAAACTCTAGATCGATACCCGGAGCGGCCGATTTATGTCCGTTACAGGTCTGCTGCGCAACAAATACCGCTAGCTTTTCAAGAAATTCTCCAAAAATTTCTTCTTCGGAGGATGAAATGTGCGCTTCCAGCAACGTTGTGATGAGTTGCTCTGCTGTTATGATATTTTTGGCTTTGAGCAAATAAGGATTTTTCTGAGGAGTTTTCGCAATGACAAACCCTCCAATGATGTGATCTTTCTATGATGAAATTCTCCGATATGTTCGTTCACATATTGGTTCAGAGAATCAAGGTCTATCGGGTTCATCGTTTAACTCGCTGTATGTTGGGTTTACTTACGGTTGAGGAAGTACCACATATTCTTCTTTTGTCTCTGCAATGCCTGGAAGTCGTAAGGGTGTCTTCATGATTCTTTGCTGCCCCAACGCAAGATACTGTTGGTTAATATCAATGCCAATATATGATCTGCCTAATTGGCTTGCAGCCACAATGGTAGTGCCAGAACCAACAAACGGATCCAAAACGACATCGCCAGGTTGTGTAAACAATTTGATGAACCATTCAGGTAGCGCGACGGGAAAGGTTGCGCTGTGATTGCGATTTGCACATTCTGTGGCCATGTGGAGTACGTTGGTTGGATAGACCATTTGCCGTCCTACCCAGTTAGCAACGTTTTTGCCAAAGCCACTGCCAACCTTTGATTCATCTCTGATCTTGTCTGTTTCGCTCAAATTTGCCAGTCGATCTTTCGCCCAATCCCCAACGGGAACCATTACAGCATCCTGGTACATATTGAATTGCTTGCTTTTATTAAATTGAATCAACCGCTCCCAATTGTCACGAAAGCGATTGGGCCATTTCCCAGGGTATGAGTTCTTTTTGTGCCACATAAACTCCTCTGTCCACAACCAACCTTGTTTGCGCATTTCCAAAATCAGTTCAATAACATAGGTGTGGCGTTCTCCACTAACGACGCGCTCCTTAATATTTAGAACAAATGTCCCGGTCGGTTTCAATACACGCAAGAATTGTTTTGTCTTTGGTAGAAACCACGCTGCATAGGCATCAGGACTTACTCCACCATAGGTATTCTGCCGTTGATCGGCATAGGGTGGTGATGTAAAAATCAGATCAATTGAATTGTCTGGGACTTCCGCAAGCACTTTTTCACAATCGCCGATCAGCAGTTGATTTAGATAATCCATAGTCAGCCTTCACCTGAACAGAACGAATATTCTAGATAGAGTATATTTCAACCAACCGGATTGGTCAAACTGTGCAACTCGTTGACAACGGCGACAAAAGCATGAGATCTAAGCCATGTTGCTCATCACCCACCTTGGCCGCCACCATCGCCTGCAGCATCGCTGGCGTAGGGCGTGTTTGCGTATCGTGATAGAGGTTGATAAGACCTTCTATCAGTATGGTTCATTTCCTTGGCGCTCGTGAAACATGCATCACGAATCACCTATCACATCTGAATAATTTTGCGGATTGCCGCAGCCGTATCCGCAAAGGATGCAAGATCAGCGGGCACCTCGCTGATCATCGGACCATCATAGCTGATGGCGCGCAGTTCACGGTTCATGGTCGCATAGTCTACCGCGCCCTCCAGCAAGGCAGTCCAGCCTCCGTTTAATGCGCGCCCTTTCCAATCTTTCACATGCACCATTTTGAGATGGTTGCCCACAATGCGCACCCAGTGGTGAGGGTATTGAAAGACGGCCATATTGCCGGGGTCAAAATAGAAACCAATAAATGGGCTGCCTACTTCATCCAAGAAATGTTTCATCTCCAGCGGACTGAAGAGAAAGCCATTCCAGACAAATTCCACCGCCAGCGCGACCTTTAGTTGCTCGGCGGTTGCCGCGATCTGTTGTAGCGCTCGTACCGCGTTGCGATAAGCGTCATCGTAATAGAGATCAGGGCGCAGCGAACCCAACGTATGCAGCGTACAACTGATGCCCATAGCCGCCGCGGCGCGCAGACCAGTCTCCGTCTCACGAATGCTGGTCTGCTGGGGTAGACCAGTGTCAAGCAGGTTGCCGGTGCAATGGCTATGGGTCAGCGAACTCAGCGTCAGCCCATGCGCGGCGGCGGTAGCCACGATCTGCGCCAGTTGCTCAGGCTCG
>Ga0163153_10003926_pt1 | contig 19288 bp, 18 predicted proteins | sample OliLakLV19MP6IB1_FD_148629 | JGI IMG/M metagenome (GOLD analysis project Ga0163153, IMG submission 148629) | Freshwater microbial mat bacterial communities from Lake Vanda, McMurdo Dry Valleys, Antarctica - Oligotrophic Lake LV.19.MP6.IB-1 | ecosystem: Environmental > Aquatic > Freshwater >... | reverse complement strand
CGGCATGACTCTCCACAGCGTATGAAAGTGTTGGATCCCCTGATCTCTGGTGGCGAATTCGATGACCCATCCGGGTCCCAAGAATCCATAATAATGTAAATCATGGACAGAGGAAGTGCCCATCCAGACAAACCTCATTTGATTTAAATAGGTATTCATCAGTTTTTTCTTGGGTCCGGCAATATCCGGATGAAAATTATCCACCCAGGCATTCAGGATCTGCATGACCAGGGCTCTTTGTTTGGTATTCATTTCAGGGTAGGGTAATCCATCTTGAGCTGTCAAAAATGGTTCCTTACCGTTTTGTGTTCGCACGTCAATGGTAAAAGGCAAGGTATCGATATGGGCTTTTTTACGCTGGGCTTCGCTTAAGGAGACAAACAGATTCTTGCCCAACTCGCTTTCATGATAAAGGAGATACTTTCCGGCATTCATACCTTTTGTAATGAGGCCTGGGTTGATCCCTGTGAAATGCGGGGTACAACTGACACCCTTAGCAGAGAAGGTCATATTAATTGATAAGTGGTGACCTTCAAACTTAAAGCCCCATTCCTTATTAACCCCGGGACTACCGAAGATCCAGGTCCAGTATTTTTCATGGCCATACCGATGCGCAATCGGCACCTTAGCCGCAGTTAGACGGGTATGGGTGTCTTCATCGTATTGCATGATAAACAAAGCTTTTTGATAACCCTGTTCGCTGAGTATTGTCCTTAATACATCATGGATCAATACCCGCTGGCTATCCTGTAACTGATCCAGCCGCAAACCATCACGATTAACTTGTTCCAGTGGAAGATTGGACCATTGAGTTCGATTCGTATCGGCCCAGGGCCGGGTGCAAATTGTTTTTTGATCAGCGGTTAATGACTTTATAAACCGCAGTGTTGCATCGCTTACCGGTTGTTGATCAAATCTGTTTTGTGCTGTCGACGTGGCAGATCCCAGCAGAATGATCAAACCGATTAAATTAAATTTCATACGAATAAGTTTTCAAAGGTAAATTATGGCATTAATATCAATTTGAATCGGAAGGGCATCTCAAAACAATAATAATTTTGATCAATCAATACCAGCTAAACCATTGTTTGAAGTTTTAGACACATTGGCTTGTATATAAATGGAAACACATTTTTTAGAAAACAACCTTTCCAAAGAATAACAGGAGGAAATCGCGTAATACTTCAAATGATATAACTATTTTTACCTCGTATCGGTTTTGGTCTGGGATATTTTCCGGACCGGATTAAAAGGGAATACCGGTGAAATTCCGGAGCAGTTCCCGCTACTGTAACCCTGCTTCAGCAATGAAGTTTAATTGCACACTATGGCCATTGTTCCTATGCAGGAATGAGAAGGCCGCAAACAAAAGGGAAGCCAGGAGACCTGCCGCCACAACATATTCTATTCAGTGCTTCGGGTAAAAAGCAACGAATGGGTTTAAGATTTTTCTGGTGTTCCTCATCAGGTTCTTATCTCATTTCAGCCTTTTACTCTTTTTTCTAATTGTTTAAATCATTAAAAAATGAAAAAAGAGAATCTTTTCTGGATACCTCAGGGAATTTCAAGGTTTTTCTGTTGAAATAGGTACCCGGTTAAATCAGCATTCTGTATTTGGTCAGGCTTTTACCTTTAGTATTAATCCAAGTTATCAGTTTAACAGTGCACTAAAACTATTTTCCAATTACAGCACCGGATTTAAGGCCCCGACGTTGAATGAATTGTTTGGTCCGTTTGGAGCAAACCCGGATCTTGAACCCCAATATAGCCGTCATACGGAAGCCGGTGTCCAGTATAATCCACAAAAGAAAGGAAATACATTCAGGGTTACGGTGTTTACCCGACAAATAAAAAATGCAATTGTATATGGCAACCCCGGGTATATAAACCTTGACCAGCAATCTGATCATGGTTTAGAGTTGGAAGTCGCATCTCATTTAAATAAAAAAATTTCATTTCAGGCTTATTATTCATATACCACTGGTGCGGTACATACCAGAACCTTTGATAATAGGGATACCAGTTTCAACAATTTGATCAGACGCCCAAAAAATACGTTTGGAAGCAGTATGAGATTTGAGATTTCTAAAAAGATGTTCACGTCCATCTCCTTAAAGTCTATCGGGAACCGCAAGGATACTTTTTTTGATCCCAATACATTTTCTTCGATTCCGGTAAATTTATCGGATTACCAGTTGCTCAATGTATATGCTTCTTACCAATGGGCGGATGGCAAATGGAAATGGCACCTGGACACAAAAAACCTCCTGAATCAGGACTATTTTGAAGTATACGGATACAATGCATTGCGATGTAATGTAAATACCGGTGTGCGTTACAAGTTCTGAGGTTCTGAATTTGGGAAACCAAGATGGGTTATCCATTCCCGGGAGGAACAATATTTATATCCCCTTAGCCGCTGGGGAGATCGGAAATGACAGGTTGACATTCGTTATGCACCTTTAACACCGGAAGGGAGCTGACCACCATCAGGATAATCGCTGAGGTACATCATAATGATTTATGGGATTTAACTAGAATTTTACTTAACTTAGGAAATAAATAACAATTAAAAACATGAAAACAATAAAGACGCTGATCTTATTTATGCTTGGATGTGGGTTGTATTTATTTTCCTGCCAATCTAAAGGTGTCAAGACAGATGCCCCGGTTTTGGATGTTCAGGATCTGACTAAAAACCAGCCGGAAGTGCACGGTCAGGAGATAAAAGAAGGGGAGATTGTTTTTTCAGCATCCCTGGATCAGGCCATGGCTACTAAAGGGAATGCTATCTACAGCCTGAAATGCCAAAGTTGTCATCGGCTTACTGAAGAAAGGCTGGTAGGTCCGGGTTGGAAAGGAGTCACTCAAAAACGAAACCCAACCTGGATCCTCAATATGATTATCAACGTGGATATGATGCTGGAGTCCGATCCGGAAGCCCAAAAATTATTGGAGCAATGTCTCGTGCGCATGCCCAATCAAAACATAACCAGGGAGGAAGCCCTGGACATTATCGAATTTATGCGTAAGAATGACGGAGTAAAATAATAGCCTTGTTTTTTAAATCTAACTATATGAACAAAAATACCAATAAGGTCATGTCGACCATTTTAATGACATTGATACTGATCACTTTTATAGCTTGTAAACCGAGGGGGATACAACAAGCTATATCGGCAGATGCAGCCGGAAAAGTCTATGTGGCACCGGGTAAATACGATGAATTTTACAATTTTGTTTCCGGGGGTTTTAGCGGACAGATGTCGGTGTACGGAATTCCGTCCGGGCGACTATTTAGGGTAATACCGGTATTTTCGGTGGATCCTGAAAAAGGATATGGATATAGTGAAGAGACTAAACCCATGCTCAACACCTCGCACGGCTTTGTGCCCTGGGACGATTTACATCATATAGCCCTGTCCGTGACGAATGGGATCCATGATGGTCGATGGGTGTTTGGTAATGGGAACAATACACCCAGGGTTGCACGCATCGATCTAAAAACTTTTCGTACCGTGGAGATTATTGAAATCCCAAATAGCGGTGGAAACCACTCATCGCCTTTTATCACTGAAAATTCGGAATATGTAGTTGCCGGCACCCGATTCAGCATACCTATGGATGATACGAATGGGGATGTCCCGATCAATACCTATAAACAAAATTTCAGGGGGACAGTAAGTTTCATCAAGATAGATCCCGCGTCAGGGAACATGAACATCGCGTTTCAAATTTTACTCCCCGGGGTCAACTTTGACTTGTCCCGGGCAGGGAAAGGTAAGTCCCACGGCTGGTTTTTCTTTAGCTGTTACAATTCGGAAAGGGCTAATACCCTCCTGGAAGTAAATTCATCTCAAAAAGACAAGGATTTTATTCTGTGTGTCAATTGGAAAAAAGCAGAAGAATATGTCGCACAGGGTAAAGGGAAAAAACAAGTCGTTAAATATGCTCACAATATGTACGATGAGAAAAAGCATATGGCCACCAGTATCATGGAAAAAGAAGTATTGGTCCTGGATCCGAAGGACTTAGCGGATATGGTTTATTTTATGCCTTGTCCCAAATCACCACACGGCTGTGATACCGATCCTACCGGTGAATTTATTGTTGGTAGTGGTAAACTCGCAGCGATTATTCCTGTTTTTTCATTTACCAAAATTCAAAAAGCTATTGCAGATAAAACGTATGATGGTGACTATGAAGGAATCCCGGTATTAAAATATGAATCCGTATTGCATGGAGAAGTATTGAAACCAGGGTTGGGCCCATTGCATACGGAGTTTGATGACAATGGCAATGCCTATACTTCCATGTTTGTTTCTTCGGAAGTAGTCAAATGGAACATACAAAGCCTTCAGGTACTGGACCGGGTGCCCACCTATTATTCCGTAGGGCATTTAAGTGTACCTGGGGGACCGACCAAAAAACCATGGGGTAAATATATGATAGCGTACAATAAGATTACCAAAGACCGTTTTTTACCTACGGGCCCGGAACTTGCCCAAAGTGCGCAGTTGTATGATATCAGCGGAGATAAAATGAAATTGATCCTGGACTTCCCAACGATTGGAGAACCACACTATGCGGAAGCTATACCGGCAGAGCTGGTTTCAAAAAACTCTGTTAAAATCTATAAAATTGAAGAAAACCAGAACCCCTGGGTGGCCAAAGGAGATGATTTTGCTAGGGTAGAGAGAAAGGGCAATGAAGTACATGTGTATATGACCTCTATACGATCTCATTTTGTACCCGATAATATAGAAGGAGTCCGGTTGGGAGATGTCGTCTATTTTCATGTGACCAACCTGGAACAAGATTGGGATGTTCCCCATGGATTTGCCGTGAAGGGGGCTAATAATGCGGAGTTATTGATTATGCCGGGTGAAACCCAAACCCTGATGTGGAAACCAGACCGGGTTGGAGTATTTCCTATGTATTGTACAGACTTCTGTAGCGCCTTGCACCAGGAAATGCAGGGATATATACGGGTGAGTGTTCCGGGATCAAATGTACCCATATCGTTCAGTACCGGAAATACCACCCCCGTTCAATGAATTGTTTAGAATTAAAAAAAATCAATAGTATGAAAGTCATATATGTATTTGTCTGTTTCATGTGGATACTGTCTTGTAAGAACAGCACTGTTCAAAGCCCATCGTCCGATCAGGCAATGGAAGCCTCTCCTGCCATGAGTGAGGGGCAGGCCGCTGTGAAAGACGATGAATCGATGAAAGATGTGGTAAAGGTAGCGATAAGCTCACCTGATCACACTACCTTAGTCACGGCGATAAAACAAGCTGAACTGGTGAATTCACTCTCAAATGCAGGCCCGTTTACCGTATTTGCCCCCACGAATGATGCTTTTTCAAAATTGCCCCCGGGGACAGTAGAGGAATTAATGAAACCGGCCAAGAAGGCCGATTTACAAAATATCCTGCAGTACCATGTCACTACCTCCACCCTTAAAGCCGGTTTTTTTAAAGAGGGGATGACATTGGGTATGGTCAATGGGGATCACGTCAGCTTCCAAGTTGCAGACGGTAAGGTCAGGATTAATAATACAGCAACGATCATTGCATCCATACCGGCATCTAATGGCATTATACATGTTATCGATGCCGTTTTGTTACCACCGGGTAAATAGTGCCGTCAACGAAAATCTGAATGAATAACCACGTGAATCACCATCCCGGTTTATCTACCTCATCCAGGATCATCCTGGCATTTGCTACAGGGATGCTGGTGGCTGTATTTTTTTTACCCGCCTGGAGAATCGATCTCTATGCCCCTCAGTACCCGGAAGGGTTGGTGCTCAATATATGGACCAACAGACTGAGCGGGGATGTCGACATCATCAATGGATTAAACCACTATATTGGAATGAAACCCTTTTCCAATGCATCATTTCCGGAATTTAAGTTTCTGAATTTTGTAGTTTATTTTTTTATCGCCCTGGGACTGGCCGTGGCCTTGACCGGTAGCAAAAGGCTGCTAAAACTATATTTGATGTTGGCTGTCATTGGTGGCGTGGTGGCGATAGTGGATTTTTACCAATGGGGATATGAATACGGGCATGACCTGGATCCTAAAGCCGCCATACAAGTGCCCGGTCTTTCGTATCAACCGCCGGTCCTGGGGCATAAACGGCTCCTCAATTTTGATGCGTATTCTTTTCCGGACATAGGGGGTTGGTTTGTGATTGTTTCCACAGCGTTGTTCGTTTTGATATTTTTATATGAATGGTATAAACGCAGGAAGATTAATTTAAGCCCATCAAAGACGGGTGTTGTGGTGTTGGGTTATTTATTGTTCAGTTTATCTTTTTGTACCATAAAGCCGGAGCCGCTGGTGGCCGGGCAAGATGCCTGCACACAATGTAAAATGACTATTATAGAAACTCAATATGGCTGTGAACTCGTGACTTCAAAAGGGAAGGTGTACAAATTTGATGATATTGCCTGTATGAAAAATTTTATGCAGGCCAATCCAATGGATAAAATGGACATTAGGTTCTTGTTGGTTTCAAATTTTAATAAAAAAGATGAATGGTTAAATGCGGATTCCGCAGGATTCTATAGCGGATCATTGGTAAAAAGCCCGATGGGTTCCAATGCCATAGCTTTTGCCAATGAACAGGAAGCCAGATTGTTTATGGGTGAGCGGGCAGGATCAATTTTTAATTGGTCAACGATATCCCAAGATCGTTAAATGCAGAAGCTGGTTTTTTTATTTTGCAGCCTTCCCGCCCTAATTTACGGTAAAGTCATCGAAGTATTTCCGAACCAAAATAATGCATCTGTTTTGGCCTGTTTTGAGGCTGCATCCCCAATGGATACTATATACTTTAATGAGGGTTTATATTTTATCCATGATATTACCATTAGTAAACCACTTACCGTATCGGGCGCCAAAAATGCAATTTTAGATGGGTCCGGTAAATATGAAATGCTAACCATAAGCGGTACTTCCGTAAAAATCATCGGCCTAACCCTTCGAAATGCCGGGTATTCATCCATGAATGATTACGCGGCGATTAAAGTCATAGATGCTGCGGATGTCCTGATTGAAAACAACACCATTACAGATGCCTATTTTGCCATTCACCTTTCCAATGTTTCCCGCAGTACTATACGGAATAATCTGATACGTGGCCTGTCTTTGTCGGAACAATTGAATGGAAATGCCATTCATGCCTGGAAATGCGATCAACTCCTTATCGAAAACAATACGGTCAGCCAGCATCGCGATGGGATCTACCTGGAATTTGTGACTCATTCAATCATCCGCCTCAATGTCAGCAGCCGGCAACTCCGGTATGGCCTTCATTTTATGTTTTCCAATGACGATGAATATTCACAAAATACATTTGCCAATAATGGGGCCGGAGTAGCAGTGATGTACAGCCGGAGGGTTAAAATGTCAGAAAATGTTTTTCGGGACAATTGGGGGGCATCCTCCTATGGTTTGTTGTTAAAGGATATTGTCGATAGCGAAATTACGAATAACCGGTTTGAAACCAATACCAAAGGCATTCATATGGAAGGCTCCAACCGGATACAGGTCAGGAACAATTCATTTAAAGACAATGGCTGGGGCCTGGTCATCCAGGCCAGTTGCATGGATAACCTGTTTACTTATAATAATTTCATAAACAATTCTTTTGATGTAGCGACCAATGGACAGGTGACCCTCAACCGGTTTGAAAACAACTATTGGGATGAATATGAAGGTTATGATCTGGACCGGAATGGGGTCGGTGACATACCTTATCATCCGTTGAGTTTGTTTAGCGTGATGATAGAACAGAATCCGGCCATATTAATTTTGATCAAAAGTTTTATGATGCAGATGTTGGAGCGGATGGAAAAGGCTATTCCCGGACTGACCCCTGAACATTTTGTGGACCTGTACCCTCTCATGAAAGCAGTCGGGAATGATTAGACTGGAACATATTGACAAGAAATACAGGAAAATTCAGGCCCTGGATAACATCAATGCGGATTTTATTGCAGGACAGTCCATTTCACTCATCGGCCCAAATGGTTCAGGTAAAACTACTTTAATAAAATGCATCTTAGACTTGGTTCGTCCTGACCGGGGAGAGATCCTGATCCACGGAAAAAACAATAAGGTGCATCCGGAATACAGGAGCCAGATCGGATATATGCCACAGATTGGTCGTTACCCGGATCATATGAAAGTGGGCCAATTGTTCAGCCTGCTCATTACATTGAGGCAGGCTGCACCGGAATCCCTGGATTATGAGCTGTATGAAGCATACCGGTTGAATACCCTGATGGAACAGCGCATGCATAGTCTGAGTGGAGGTACCCGGCAGAAGGTGAGTGCTGCCCTGGCTTTTCTTTTCAATCCGGATATATTAATCCTGGACGAGCCCACTGCGGGTTTGGATCCACTGGCTGCCGAATTGCTGAAAGCAAAAATTAATAAGGAAAAAGCGAGAAACAAACTCATCCTGATCACTTCGCATATATTAAGCGATTTGGAAGACCTAATCACTCATGTGATCTACCTGCAGGAAGGAAAATTGATCTTTTTCAAAGAACTTTCTGAACTGCAGCAGGAAACGGGCGAACTGCGATTAAATAAAGCGATTGCCTCCGTCATGAAAAGTCGAAATCCATTATTTACAGGGAAGGAAGTAGAGGAATAATCTAAATGTTTAAACTAACCAGGTATATACTTTACGACATACTGAGAAACAAAATTATCATCAGCTATATGGTATTGTTGTTTCTCATTGCCATGGGTTTGTTTCAGTTGGAGGCAAATAACGATAAAGCACTGATGGGGTTATTAAGTGTGGTATTGATCGTAGTACCGCTCATCAGCCTGATTTTTACGACCATCCATTATTACAATTCTTATGAATTTATTGAATTATTGTTGTGCCAACCGCAAAGCAGGTCAAAAATCTTATGGAGTGAATATTTTGGGACGAGTATTTCCCTGTTGATAGCCTATTTGGCAGGGGTAGGGTTGCCGGTATTAATATATTCAGGAGAAAGCACCGGGCTGTATTTGCTTATTTGCGGAGCCGGGTTATCGCTGACTTTCTGCGCCCTTGCTTTTTTAGTGGCTGTAAATTTCAGGGATAAAGCAAAAGGTATCGGTGTTTCCCTTTTGCTTTGGTTTTACTTTGCTATCATTTATGATGGATTGTTGTTGTTGGTGCTGTTTTCACTGAGTGATTACCCGTTGGAAAAACTGACCTTTGTATTTTCAGGGCTCAATCCTATTGATTTAGCCAGAATCATGGTCATGTTAAAAATGGATATTGGGGCATTAATGGGGTACACCGGTGCGCTGTATAAAAATTTTCTCGGTAAAGAAACCGGCATACTTTTTATAAGCCTTTTAAGCATGCTATGGATCGTTGTCCCGTTGTTTATTGCCAAGAGGATCTTTAATAAAAAAGATTTATAAGCTGGTGCAGGGCCGGGGCATAATTATATGCCGTCTCCGTCCAGGATATTACCCAGTCCCCCAAGGATACTTCCTTCATCTTTCCGTTTATAACTGCCGTAGGCCAATACCCGGGATGCCAGTCGACTGATGGGCAAAGTCTGAATCCATACAGACCCTGGGCCCTGAAGGGTTGCAAAAAACAAACCTTCACCGCCGAACAAGCTGTTTTTAATGCCGCCGATAAATTGAATGTCGTAATGTACGGTTGGTGTAAAGGCGACGATGCATCCGGTATCTATTTTGATGGTTTCACCATATTGCAATTCACGCTTAAGCACATGACCGCCCGCATGCACAAAGGCCATGCCGTCGCCTTCCAGTTTTTGCATGATAAACCCTTCACCTCCAAACAGACCGGTTCCCAGTTTTCTTTGAAATTCAATACCCACTTCCACACCCTTGGCTGCACATAAAAAGGCGTCTTTCTGACAGATCATTTTACCACCCAGTTCATACAGATTGAGTGCGATGATTTTCCCGGGATAGGGTGAGGCAAAGGATACTTTTTTCTTGCCATATCCCAGATTGGTAAAAGCCGTCATAAACAAACTTTCTCCGGTCAGCACCCGTTTACCCGCCGACATCAGCTTGCCGAGAAACCCCTTCTCCTGATTGCGACCATCGCCAAATATGGTTTCCATCTGGATCGTATCATCCATCATCATAAACGCGCCGGCTTCAGCAATGGCCGTTTCCTGGGGATCCAATTCGATTTCCACATATTGCATTTCTTCTCCGAAGATTTTGTAGTCGATTTCATGGTCACGGATATAAGACATGGTAATTTTTTGACAAAGATAAATCAGGGAGTCGAAAGTCAGCCGGTCAGCGGTCAGCCAGTCAGCAGGAAATTTGGCTGATTTGCTGATACCTGATCGCTGATACCCTATCTTTATTCCAATGAAAATAACCTCCATTCAATTTCAATTGGAAAATCTTCAGCTTTCCAAACCATATACTATTGCCTGGAAAACGGTGGACCACGTGGAAAATCTGTTTTGTCTCCTCAACCTGGACAATGGAATCACAGGATATGGAAACTGTAATCCTGAGAATGAGGTGGTAGGGGTGTCCACACGCGATACCCTGGAAGCGCAGAATAATTTGGATTTGAATCTATTAATAGGTCAATCCATCGAAGATCCCGGGGCTTTAATTAATTCGTTGTATCCATACCTGAAAAAAGTACCCACTTTAATGGCTGCCCTGGATATAGCCATCTGGGATGCCTGGTCTAAAAACCTTGGAAAACCTTTGGTGGAAGCTTTTGGAAAAAAGATAGAACCCCTGCCGACTTCAGTCACTATAGGTATAATGGATTCCGCCCAGACCATCCGGGAAGCCAAAGAATTTATTGGGCAGGGATTTACTCATTTGAAAATAAAAATTGGGTTGAATCCCGACCAGGATATTCAAAGACTCAGGCTGTTGAGGGAAGCCGTTGGCTTTGGTCCGGTAATTCGTACGGACATCAACCAGGGATACCAACCGGATGATTTCAAAAAACTGGTTGCTGGATGTGAAAACCTGGCCATAGAATTGTACGAACAACCCATCCGGGCAGACCGGTTTGAACAAATGGATAGCCTTTCACCGGAATTAAAAAAAGTAGTTGCTGCGGATGAATCTCTTCACGATGAAATCAATGCCGTTGAATTAGCCAAATCCGGCCGCTGCGGGATATTCAATATCAAACTTATGAAGTGCGGTGGACTATATCAGGCCAATAAAATAGCCAAAGTCGCAGAAGACAATGGTATTGACCTGATGTGGGGATGTAATGATGAAAGCCGGTTGAGTATTGCGGCAGCCATGCACCTTGCTTATGCGTGTAAACAAACCCGATATCTTGATTTGGACGGAAGTTTTGATCTGGCCAAGGATCTGGTATCCGGAGGATTCAAACTTAAAGCAGGTAAGATGATTCCTTTAGACAAGCCCGGTCTGGGTGTCGATTGGTTATAATTAATGGATAGATTTATTTCTTTAAAACAGGATTAAGTGGAATCCACAGCTCAATTGCCGTATCTTTGATTTTTAATCTTATTCAGTTGGTATGGAATCGTTTAACACCTTATTGGAGGCAATAGAAGCTTATAGGAAGGAAGGATATACCGAAGATTTTAATATTAAAAAAAATTGCCTGGAGTGTATGGACGGCCGGTATCGTTTGTATGCAGGAGATTTTCAAATTGACAAACATTACCGGTTTGAAGACAATACGGATCCTTCGGATCAATCTATCATCTATGCCATCTCCTCACCCAATAACCGGATAAAAGGTATACTGGTCAATGCTTATGGAATATACAGCGACGACCTTGCCAGTGAACTAAAAGATGCGTTGACGGTGCATCCCGGAAATTAATAGCTGCAAAGAAAGCAGATAATCTTCCAATTCCAGCATTATACCATCTGGCACCATAATCTAACCATCTTACGCAATCTTTTTTATCCTCCCGAAAAACACTGGAAGCCACCCTTAATGGTGATTCTGATTTGCAGTTTGGTAGCTTTAAACAACCCATGTTTAGCTTCAAGTTAGTTTTTTCTTTTCAATTGAAAAACAAAAAGGTATGATCCATTTTCAGGGTTCGGGGGAGGGAGGGATTCGAACCCTTTAATGATTGGTCAGAGGAAAGACGACTGGGGGTGATAAACTTCTAAGCAACTATCAGCGGGACGATGTATAATAGGATGCAGCGATTAGCATTGTCGTCATAGATGCGTTCTTTGGTGGTGCAGCCGCTGACGCATACCGGGCCTTATACCTGCAGGGTGATCGTTTTCAGATTGCCTTTATTGTCTTTTAAAGTTACTGTCTTGGATATCTTTCTTTTGGATTGTAATTCTCTCAATGGATACAATACATTTTCTGCGCCATCCAGATCCTCGATCAGGATCAGTTTATGCTTGAGTTCTTCCCGGCCAAAGTATTAGAAGGCATTATCCGATAGGCTCGTGATTTCGATCTTATCTTCTTCCGGGATCAGTTCATTTACTTTTTCCTGCAGATAGGTTTTGCCGGTGCCGCTGGCCCCCAGGCAGATGATGTGTAATGGCTTTTCTCTTTTGCGTGAGGTATAGGCCAGGTTGGCTATCAGGGCATTATTGGATTCACCTACGATGCCGCTCCGGGTAATATCCCGGAGCGTATGTCGCAATAGTTTTGGATCTTTTAGATAGGCGATTGCTTCGGCTCTTTCTTTATCCGTTAATGTTTTAGTTTCTTCTTTCTTTGGTTTGAGCAGATCGAGTTTTGATTGGCGGTATTGCTCCAGGGCTGAGGTGAGTTTTGATATCGTGCGTTCTGATTCGGCGGTACCCAGCTCCAGGCTTTCGGCTATCTTTTGGGTGAGTTGCTCTACTTGTTTAGTATGGTACAGATCCAGGCTGTGACGCACCGGGAGGTGATGGCTGTATGTCGATCGTTCTATTTTTAAGGTGACTCGCAGTCGATCCAGGCCGCTGATTTTGATGCCGCCCAGGATGAGGATGTAGACTAATGAGGTATGGTAGGTAAGGAGTTCAGGATTGCCGGTGTCTAATGCTTCTTCGTATGTTTTTACTGGTGGTACTTCTTCCTTTGATGCTATGATTTTATGGGATTCATTTTTATTTTCCCTGTCCGCCGATGAGGCGGGAGTTGAAAAAATAATTCTATGCTCAATCAGGTGATTTAATATTTCCGGTGAATGTCCTTGTATCAAACTATTTGGATCTTCTCCTTCCGGGGTCACTACATGACTGACCTTGATATCGGGTTTGATCTCTGTGATGAGCTTACTATATTTTCCTATGGCCGCTCTGCCTGCTTCATCACCATCAAAAAACAAGATGATTTCCTGCAGGGATTCAAGCTCCTTGATGACTTGCCCGTGCTCCGGTGTAAATCCATTCGTGCCGTATAAGGCTAATACTTCATAGTCGGTGTATTGCTTTATAGTCGCTGCATCGATGATGCTTTCGGTTAAGATCAATTTTATAGTGTCTGATTTGGCCTGCCCGTCCGTAGCAGAGCGAAGGCGGGGATACGATGGGTACAATCCTTTAAAACCTCCGGCAAGATAAAAGTGTCGAGCTGAAGGCGAAGATCCCGCAGCATTGCGGGATGAGTTCGATTGAGATTCACTGATACTCCTGCCGTAGATACTTACGATCTGTCCTTCTTTGTTCTTCAGGGGAAAGATGATGCAGTTTCGGATCTTATACAGTCCTGTCTTTTCAGCATTCTCCTGAAGGTCTTTGTTCCAGGTTTTCCCTATATCGTAAGCACAGAAGCCTATGGATAGTTTTTCCGGATCCAGGCCACGTTTCTTTGCATAGGCCAGGCCGTGGGTGCCCCGTTGCATGGATTGGAGAGTGCCTTGATAGTATTTCGTAAGGATGGCGATGCGGGCCTGATCTTCTATTAATGATGCGGTTGGTAGTGGCCTTGGTACTGTGATAGATGATCCGCTGATCATTGCAATCGCTTTTAATAAAGCTGAATGCTTGTCGATCTTTTCGTATCTCCCCGATGCTATCGATCGGGATTTCTGTTCCATCAACATGATAAAATCGATCTGATCACCGCTGCCTGCATGGCAGTTGCTGGAAAAGCAGGTCCAGGTATTGGTTTTGGGATAGATCTGGAGGCTGGGGGTTTTGTCGGGATGCCAGGGGCATTGCAGGCGGCGGTTACGATCGGGTTTTAGGGTGTAGTGGGTTAATACCTCAAGGATGGTAAGTCTGGATTTGATATCAGATATCTCCATGCGAAAAAAATAATTTATAGAACCAATTCGTTCCAATGGTCACGGATTGTTTCTGCTTATCAAGCTTTATACGATTTGAATTGAACATTTATGTTCTATATCTTTGCATGATTATTCATTTCACCGTTCAATATAGATCATATGAGTTTCGGAACCAGACTTTTACAAGCAAGAAAAAATAAAAGAATGAGCCAGGATGACCTCGCTAAATTTTTAGGTACCAAAGGCCCTGCTATCGGTAGGAATGAAAGAGATGAGATGAAGCCTTCTATTGAGGCAGCTTCTAAAATGGCTCAGTATCTCGAAGTATCCCTCGATTGGCTCATGGGCCATACCGATCTCGAACTCGATAAAAAAATGATCCAGCGTATCCAGGAAGTTTCCAAAATGGACTCTAAAAACAAAGAGCATGTCTTCGCCATGCTCGATGCTTTTATTCGTCCAACTAAATTGCAAGGGGTGCTTAATTAATAGTCCAAACTTTGAGTAGGCGAAAAATCAGTCTTCCACATGTCAAGTTCAAATAAATCGCCACATTGATCTAAATAAAGAGTTCCAAATACATCAACACCATCCTGATCTTTAAAGTGTATTTCACTTACTTGCTCTCCAAACATTCTGTCCTCATGTACTTCACCGTCAGGAAATAAACGAAGGCTACCCATCCCTCCATCACTTAAAGATTCTACTCGTAGCAACTCTTTCCATGTTTCATTAATAGAAATAGGAACTAGTTTGATCAAATGCTCAATCAATTTAAATTCTTGTGGGGTTGGTTTTCTCCTAAGGTTTAAATGTTTCATGAATCCTTCCGACATTAATTGTTCCATCTGATAGTTTGAAAGCAGTGTACTGAATTTCTTTACCCGCTACTGTAATTACCTCATTTAAAGGTTTCCATTCCTGAATCTTTGAGATGGCTGTTGGCAAATGATTTTTAATCGCCGCCATCACCTCACCTCTATTCAAACCGAGACACTCCACATGACGGAATGCGTGAGCTACTTGACTAGCATTGCCTCCAAATTGAATAACCAATTTTTCAGTCGTTGCAACAGCTTGTACACCAGCCGAAACATATCTCGCTGAAGGCATAACAAATCCCAACATTGAGCCAAAAGCATAAGCAATATCAGCACCATTTGTGAAAATTACAGCATTAGGATTAAAATTTTCAGACATTGGATCAGAAAGTTGTTGTGCGCCACTTATTCCAATATCTCTTAAATGCACTCCACGCTCCTCAATGAGCGCTCCAGTAATAATACCAAATTCCTTATCGTTAGTTGAGAACGAGTGATCTTTTCTGTTTTCAATTGCAAATAATCCATCTTCTTGCTTTCTAATCGAACCTCTTAAATGATGTTCCCTCTTATAATCTTTGGCTTCACTTCGAGATTCAAAAAAACCATCAGGGTCCTTGTATAATATTGGATTATTAAATCCATATCGATAGGGAGTAAGATTAGGTGCAAAATCCGAAGAAGGATCTACCTGCCCCCATCGTCCTATTCCTGCATCATACCATCTAGCCCCATAATCATACATATTCAATCCATGATCTGTATTCAACTCCTTTCCCCGCCTGCGTTTCACTTCGGACGGGCAGGCATTATACTGATACAAATTATCATTATTCGCATGATTCATCAATACCCCATCGATTCCATACCCAAATGGATCATACAAGTTTTCTTGCAATATCTCACTGGGCGTGGCTATCACCCCATCGGCCCTCCTACGCTTAGGCTTTGGCGGGCAGGCATTTAAATCACAATACGCAATCCTGGAATTTCCTAGATGATCCTTTATAATGTATTCTCTTTTCCAGCTTCCTGCGTTATTGTACAGTCTGCCTTCTGAATGATACACCGCTTCTAAGGTAGTCGCAGGAATTGTAGTTCCCCGATATTCTATACCATTTACATATTCCTGGACGAGATTAATTGTAGCGCCGGTTTTGACTACTTTTCTGAGTTTTGTTCCATCAGCTGCGTAGGTAAAGTCAATGGTTTTACTGCCCGTGATTGTAATATTGGTCGGGAGATTTAGATAGTTATAAGTGATGCTAGTAACCCCTTTCGCTGCATTGGTAATCATATTACCCCGCCATCGATAAATTTTATCTACGCTAAATTATTTACGGTAAATTCGTTTTGGCCAATTTGGATCAAAATTTATCTTCGTCGGGCAGGCATTTGCATCGTAAGTAAATCCTCCGGAAGCAGCCCGGAATCCACCCTGAGTGCTCATTGCAGCATCGGAAATGGAAGATATTTTATTTGTACCGGCAGTATATGAATAGGTCATATTATCCAATAAATTCTGTGAAGAGCAGCCTGCATTCAAATATAGTCCATTTCGTTGATTGTTGCTTATGTTTCCACGCAGGTCAGCGTAGGTGTATGAGGTATTAAAACGATTGGTGGCAGATACTGTTCCGGCGTCCCGCCTTCAATAAATCATCGTCGGGCAGGCATTGATATCGAGTATGTCCCCGCAGTGATCCGTTGCAATCCATCATAGGCATAACTATAGGCCTGCCGTTCTCTACCTCGTACTCTCCAAACAGCCTGGGAGATGTTCCCATCTTTACGAATAGTGCCCGATAAACCGGAATGTAAGGCATCGTACTGCAACTGCATATAAAATAAATCCTTTTGATCAATATCCTGACCTACTGTGGTGGTGCCGGGATTGGGCAAATTGGTACAAGTCTGGAACACAAGACTAGTACCACCTAAGCTGGGACTATTGATAGCAGTCAGCCATCCATGATCATTGTAGGTGTAATCTATACTTTGCAACCAGGCCCATACCCCACCATACTGGTCAGCATGAATATTGCGTTCGATAAGCTCATCGCGGACATTGTAATTGTAATTGGCGATATGTCTTTCAGCCCCGGCAATACTGACATAATAAGTGGACAGGCGACCCTGGTGATCAAAACTTTTGCGTTGATTAAATGCCTGGGATGTTCCATAATAATGGTTGCGATTTTCAGTGATCCTATTATCAGCCCAGTCATAAGTCAAAGCTGTGACTTCAGAATTGCTGCTGGCTAAGGTGAGATGATTGTTGGCTGTGATATTGGTCGTACGACCGTGAGTATCGTAATTGAATACTTTTGGCAACCAATCGCTGGTGCTACCCAATATTTTTGTTTTGGACTTATATAGTTTTCCCCGGTATTGGGGATTGGTGGTCAAATTGATCACCTGGGAGACACCATCATGACCATCATAAAAATTTTCAGCCAATACCTCTGTAGTACCAGCACGGCTACACCATCTGCTCCAACTTTTTCAACTATTGGATTTGATTTAAGTGAAATAGAAAAGTTCGACCGTAATACATTTAATCTCCTAAACTAAGCTCATGGCTACTATTAATAAACGGGCTATGAAAAATATTAAATTTTAAACTCCATTTGGGTTACAATGAACGCTCCACCCCCAGTTCCAGTCCTCTCAACTCAGCCAATCCTCTTAACCTCCCGATCGCACTGTACCCCGGATAAGTTGTTTTATTTAAATCATCCAGCATCTGGTGCCCATGATCCGGGCGCATCGGAAGATTAATTTTTCGTTTGCGCTGCAATAAAACTAGTTCTTTCATCACCTCATACATATCAGTATCCCCCGCCAGGTGGTCGGCTTCAAAAAAGTTGCCTTCCGCATCCCTTTTTGTATTGCGCAGGTGTAAGAAGTGGATGTGATCGCCAAACCGGCGGATCATCCGGACCAGATCATTATCAGCCCGTGCTCCGTAAGAACCAGTACAAAAACATAACCCATTGGAGGGAGAAGGCACTGAATCGATCAGGTCAGCGGCATCCTGCTCAGTGCATACGACACGTGGCAATCCCAATACCGGGTAAGGCGGATCATCCGGATGAATGGCCATTTTGACCTGTGATGCTTCTGCAACGGGTATTACTTCTTTAAGGAAAGCGCTAAGATTTTCTTTCAAACTATCGCGATCCATATGATGATAGGATTTTAATAAGTTCAGTATTTCCTGAGGAGTAAACATGACTGTACTTCCCGGTAAGCCCTGGAGGCAGTTTTGAAATACCCTGGTCCGGGTTTGTTCATTGGCGTCTTTAAACCAATTCCGGGCTTTGCTGATCTGTAGGTCGGAATAGTCTTGTTCGGCATGGGGACGTTTGAGCATAAACAGGTCAAAAGCTATAAAGGCCGCTTGTTCAAACCGTAGGGCTTTGCTATGATCCGGCATCAGGTATTCCAGATCGGTGCGGATCCAGTCCAGCACGGGCATAAAATTATAGGTGATGACTTTCAGTCCCTCGGAAGCTACATTTTTTATACTGGTTTTATAATTCTCAAGGTGACGTTTAAATTCCCCTGATCTTTTTTTGATGTCTTCACTGACCGGAAGGCTTTCCATGACGGTCCAACTCATTCCGGCGGCTTCAATCAGGGATTTCCTTTTTTTAATTTCGTCTATGGTCCATATTTCACCGACCGGGATATGATGCAGGGCGGTGACCACCCCACTGCAACCCGCTTGCCGGATATCCCATAAACTCACTATATCATTGGGCCCATACCACCGCATGGTTTGTATCATACTCATAAGCCACAAACTTACATTATTCCTTATTAATCCGGTCTCCAGGTGAGCCGGGGGGTATATGAAATTCTGGTTTAAAGAATTTGATAAAACGAGACCTGGAAGCCCGCCTGGCCAGGTTGGACAGGGTTTGATACCTCGTTGAAAAAAATAAAACCTTCCTGGACTTTGGTAGTCTGAATACCAATAAAGGAAACTAACCAGGACGAAATCAGATAGGGCAGACAGGGAATAGTATCCGTTTGCATCAGAGTGGTGCCCGCTACAGTACCTTTGATTAGGATAGTGGCAACAGGTGCCCCGTCGTCAGTTTCATCAGCAACCAGGCCCGATACAGTGATGTTTTGAGCTGAAAATGAGGCGGAAATGACCAAATATGCAAAGAGGAGCATTTGCCGGGCATATGAACGAATGTGACCGAGTTACTTCAGCATATCATT
>Ga0163153_10003925_pt1 | contig 19291 bp, 16 predicted proteins | sample OliLakLV19MP6IB1_FD_148629 | JGI IMG/M metagenome (GOLD analysis project Ga0163153, IMG submission 148629) | Freshwater microbial mat bacterial communities from Lake Vanda, McMurdo Dry Valleys, Antarctica - Oligotrophic Lake LV.19.MP6.IB-1 | ecosystem: Environmental > Aquatic > Freshwater >... | reverse complement strand
CAGTTTATTGACGTGCGCGACCTGGCTGAGTGGATAGTGCGGCTGGTGGAGGCCAAGACCATCGGCACGCTCAACGCCACCGGCCCGGCCGGCCCGCTGACGCTGGGCCAGGTGCTGGACGCTTGCAAGACTGTCACCGGGAGCGACGCCGCCTTCACCTGGGTGCCCGAGTCGTTTCTGCTGGAGCACAAGGTCACGCCCTTCACCGAGATGCCGCTGTGGGTGCCGAGCGCCGACGCGGGCTTTGGCCGCTTCAACCTGGCCCGCGCGCTGGCCGCCGGCCTGACCTTCCGGCCGCTGGCCGACACCATTCGCCACACGCTGGCGTGGGACAGCGCCCGCCCGGCCGACGCCGAGCGCCGCCACGGCCTCAAGCCCGCCCGCGAGGCCGAACTGTTGGCGGCCTGGCATGAGCGCGCCGCCGAAAATCAGGTCGGCTGAAACGCGCGCCCGTTTTGGATAGAATACTCTCAGCCTGCGCGCACGCCGGCCGGGCCGCACCGCACCCGGCCGAGCCGCCGCCTAGCGCTCGGCCCTAGAACTGACGCCGATGGACTTCCTCGAAGGCACGGTCGAGCGCATCACCTACCACAACGCCGAGAACGGCTACTCCGTTATCCGCCTCAAGCCGCCGCGCAGCCCCGACCTCGTCACGTTGATCGGCACCCTGCCCGAGCTCTCGCCGGGCGAGTATTTGCGCCTGCAAGGGCAGTGGGTGTCCAACGCCGACTACGGCCGCCAATTCAAGGTCGAGCGCTGCGAACAGGCCCTGCCCGCCACGGTCGAGGGCATTCGCCGCTACCTCGGCTCCGGCCTGATCAAGGGCGTTGGCCCCAAGACCGCCGACCGGATCGTGGAGACGTTTGGCAAAGACACGCTCGACGTGATTGACGGCGAGCCGCACCGCCTGCGCGAGGTGCCCGACATCGGCCCCAAGCGCTACCAGCTCATTCGCGAGGCCTGGGAGACGCAGAAGCACATCAAGGAAGTGATGGTCTTCTTGCAGGGCCACGGCATCACCACCGGGCTGGCGGTCAAGATTTACAAGCAGTATGGCAACGAGTCGCTCAACGTGGTGCGCACCGACCCGTATCAGTTGGCGCGCGACATTTGGGGCATCGGCTTTCGCACCGCCGACAAGATCGCCCGCGCGCTGGGCCTGCCGCCCGACGCGCCCACGCGGCTGGAGGCCGGCCTGGCCCACGCCCTGAGCGAGGCGGCCGACGACGGCCACGTCTACCTGCCGCTGCCCGAACTGCTGCGCCAGGCGGCCGAGCTATTGGAACTGCCCGCCGACACGCTGCCGCCCGCGCTCGACCGGCTGGCGGCGTCTCGCCAGATCCAGCGCGAGGTGCTGACGCCGGGGGGCGAGCCGGCCGTCTACCTGATGCCGTTCTACCAGGCCGAGGTCAAAGTCACCGAGCGGCTGCTGGGGCTGCTGAACACGCCGGTCTCGCGCCTGCCGGATTTCGTTCGCCTGGATTGGGCCAAGACCTTTGACGGTCTGAAGCTCGGCGGCGCGGCGGTGACGCTCTCGGCCGAGCAGCGGCTGGGGGTGCAGACGGCGCTGACCCACAAGGTGTGCGTGCTCACCGGCGGCCCCGGCACCGGCAAGACCACCACGCTGCGAACTCTTATGCACCTGTTGGAGCGCAAGCAGCACCCCGTGGCGCTGGCCTCGCCCACCGGCCGGGCCGCCAAGCGCCTGGCCGAGGCCACCGGCCGCCCGGCGCAGACCATCCACCGGCTGCTGGGCTTCTCGCCCCAGGGCGGGTTCGAGCACAACGAGCAGCAGCGCCTGCCGGCCCACATGGTGGTGATTGACGAAGCCTCGATGCTCGACCTGGTGTTGACCAACAATCTGCTCAAGGCCATTGACCCGGCCGCGCACCTGCTGTTCGTCGGCGACGTGGACCAGCTGCCGTCAGTTGGCGCGGGCAACGTGCTCAACGACCTGGTGCAATCCGGCCGGCTGCCCGTCATCCGCCTGCAAACCATCTTTCGCCGGGCGGCCGGCAGCCATATCATCACCAACGCCCACCGCATCAATCACGGCGAGCCGCCGGTGTTCGAGGCCGACTCCAACGACTTCTTCTTGTTCGCGGAAGAGGACCCGGAGGCCGCCGCCGTGCGCCTGGTGGATGTGGTGCAGAACCGCATCCCGCGCCGCTTTGGCCTCGACCCGCTGACCGATATTCAAGTGCTGGCCCCCATGCACCGGGGCGAGGTCGGCGTCGCCAAGCTCAACGAGCGCTTGCAGGCCGCGCTCAACCCGCCCGCGCCGGCCAAGCCCGAACGCGCTATGGGTGGGCGCATCTACCGCGTGGGCGACCGGGTGATGCAGATCCGCAACAACTATCAGAAAGAAGCTTTCAACGGCGACATCGGCCGCGTGGCTGATATTGACGCTATCAATCAAACGCTGACGGCCGTGTTTGACGGCCGCCCGGTGTTGTATGAGTGGAGCGAGATGGACGAATTGGCGCACGCCTTTGCGGTGAGCATTCACAAGAGCCAAGGCTCGGAGTTTCGGGCGGTGGTGGTGCCGCTGTTGACGCAGCACTACATGATGCTGCAGCGCAACCTGTTGTACACCGCCGTCACCCGCGCCAAGCAGTTGTGCGTGCTGGTGGGGACGCGCAAGGCGATTAGCATTGCGGTGCGCAACGCCAAAGTGGCCCAGCGCTTTTCGGGCCTGGCCACGCGCCTGGCGGCCACGCGCCCGGTAGGAGCAACCCCATGAGCAGCCTCGAACGACCCGATCTGAGCAGCGCCGACCCCGCCGTGCGCGCCTACGTCGAAGGGCTGGAAGCCGAAGTGGCCCGCCTGCGCGCATCACCGCTTGCAGCGCCGCCCGGCGAGGAAATTGAAAACGCCGTGCCGCTGGAACCGCAGGAACCGCCCACCACGCTGAACGTCGTGACCATCAGCGCGGGCGGCGCGGCCAAGCGCACGCCCCGCCACCTGTACGACCGGCAGCGGCGCGGCGGCATGGGCATCTTCGACCTGGAGCTGCCCGCCGGCGACCCGCCGGCCTTCGTGGCGGTGCTTGACCTCGCGCACGACCTGGTAGTGCTCACCAACCAGGCGCGCGCCTTTCACGTACCGGTGGACCACCTGGCCGAGATGCCGGTGCGCGGGCGCGGCCAACCGCTGCTGCCCAACGTGGCCCTGCTCCCCGACGAACACATTGCCGCCGTGCTGCCGGCCGGGCGGGGCAGCACCGTGGCCCTGTTGAGCGAACGCGGCTATGTGCGCACACTGCCGGCGCACGTCGTCGGCCAGTCTATGACGCCGGGAACCACGCTGTTTCGGCACGCCGAGTTTGGCCCGCTCACCGCCGCCTGCTGGACTTCCGGTTCGGGTGACCTGTTCGTGGCCTCGCAGCGCGGCCTGGCGATTCGCTTTCCCGAGCGCGGGCTGCCACTGGCCGGCGGGCTGGGACTGCGGCTGGAGGCGGGCGATCGGGCCGTGGCGGTGCAGGCGGTGCAGCCGCCCGACGGCGAGGCGCTGTTCCTCCTCAGCGCCGACGGGCGCGGCACGATTCGGCTAATGGCGGGCTTCGCGGCCAACAAGGCCCCCGGCGGCGGCGGTAAGACCGCGCTCAGGACCGGCCACCTGATCGGCGTGGTGGCGGTGGAGCCGGGCGATGATCTGTTCATGCTCTCGCGCCTGAGCAAGATGATCCGCTTCCGCGCCGGCGAGGTGCCCGGCAAGGAAGGCGTGGTGCAGGGCGTCAACTGCATGGCCCTGCGCGCCGACACCTGCGTGGCCGTCGTCGCCACGCCCGCCCAGACGGCCGCGCCGGAGGGATAGGGCGGCCCACTGCTTGACGATTGTTGGCTGATCAATAGCGAGCACGAGCGTTTAGTCCGAGGGTGGGATTTCTCACCCGCATCATGGCAGCGTTAGGGCGAATGGCCTGAGGCGGGTTCGAAATGACAGGTAGTGCGAGGTGGGGTGGGGCCGCGTTCGCGTTGGTCGGAGTGCCAGTTCTCGGCGCGTGGAGTGATTGGTCAACTTACCATGACCTGTCATTCCGAAGCCCCGCTCGCAGCCTGATGGCAACATTGCGTAGTTGGCGGGGTTACGCTTCGCAGTCCCACCGGCTGACCTGCAAGCGGCCTCCTGCCGCCTGTTTGTGTCTTGCCCAGCACCCCGCGCCCGCTACGGCCCGACCGGCGGCGTGCCGTTGCGGTAGTATGTCCCGCGCCCGGTGCCCCACAGCACGCGCGCGGCGCTCGTCCCCGGCAGGTCGTAAGCCACCAGGCCGGAGTTGGCGGTTTGCAGCACGATCTCCAGGTCGGCGTCGGCGTCTATGTTCGCCAGCGTCGGCGCGGCCAGCGCCCCGTTCCACGACTCGCCCAGCGCGGCGGGCAGGTTGAGCACAAACAACTGTTGGCCGGTGGCGCTGACGACGTACAAGCGGCCAGGCGCGTTGCTGCCGGTCTGCGACCACGAGCTAAAGATCACCTCGGCCTGGCCGTCGTTGTCCAGGTCGGCCACCACCGGCTCAGACGGCAGGCGGTAATAGCCCTCCGCCGGTTGGTAGACCTCGAACGGCCACGCCCCGTGCTCCGTGCCGTCCAGCCAGTAAGCGTGCACCCGCCCATCGTAGGAGGGGTAGAGGATTTCCAACTCGCCGTCGCCGTCCAGGTCGGCCGTCACCGGGTTGGGCTGGGCGTTCTCAATCACAGCGTAGTCCTCGTCCAGCGGTGCGGCGGCCCCATCCGGCGCCGGGATCACGGTCCAGTTGTAGCCCGAAGCCGCCCAGCGCGTGCGGTCGCGGTTGAAGATGAACAGGCCCTGGTACAGCCCCGGCGGGTGGCCCACGTCGCAGTTGTAGATGTTGCCGACGACCACAATCTCGATCTCGCCGTTGTCGTCCAGGTCAGCCAGCGTCGGCGCGGTGCTGGCGAAGTTCGGCCGGTGCTCGACGCCACAGTCGGCATAGCCAATCAAATCCACATAGTGGTCCACGTGCACGCCCACACGGCTCCACACCCTGGGGGGTTGGCCCTGCGGGCTGTAGATGGTGCTGGCGAGCATCTGCGTGCCGTCATCTTTGTAGGCGGTGATGTAGTGCACGTCCGACGGGCCGATGATCTCGCCGCGTCCGTCATGGTCCAGGTCGGCGATGCCGATGTTCTGGTTGTATGCGCCCGCCGCATAGCCGTTCGTGTCGCTGTTGGGGCTGTGCTGCGGCCAGTGGCCGGCCCGCACCGTGCCGTTGTCTTCGTACACATACCATTGGTTGCTGGAGCGCGTGGCGGCCACCACGATCTCCAGGTTGCCGTCATTTTCGAGGTCGGCCACGGCCAGCGAGCGCAGTTCGCTGCCGGCGGCGGGCGTGCGCGTCAGCGTGATGTGGCCGGTGCCGTCAATCACGTCGAAGTAGCCGTCGCTGTGCGCCGCCACGATCTCCAGACCGCCCGCGCCGTTCAGGTTGGCGATCACGATGTCCGGCCACACGCGGTTGCCGTCGGACTCCACCCGCCATTCCAGCGCGCCGGTCGCGCCGGAGAGCGCCACCACGTCGTAGCTGCCGCCCACAACCTCCGGGCTGCCGTCGTTGTCAATGTCGGCCACGGCCGGCGAGGCGTACCAGCCGGTCTGGCAGCCCCAGTTGAAGCAGCCGCCGTAGGCCCACTTGAGCACGGGCGCGTGCAGCCCGGTGCTCACCACCGGCAGGTAGAGTGTGATCGCCTCGCCCCCCGGCGACGCCGCGACTCGCGTAGGCGCAGCGCGCCCGCCCAGCAGCAACAAGGCCAACCCGAACACGGCAATTCGCAATTTGGTCATCAGCCGTTCGCGCCCCAATGTAAGCCCGGCGGCCCAATCGCACCGGCGCACGGTGGTACTGCTACCATTGTAGGAGAACCACAGTATTGTGCTTGTTGCTGCCTCGCGCTTCAAGTCGCCCCCGCTTCACATCACCTCTGTCCCTCACTCCTTCCGCTGCCCTTGCCAAATCTACGCCCCCGAGTATCATGGGATTCACTGGGGCGTCCACCTAGCCCCACTACCAAGGGCCTCTGCTGAAACTATGTTTGAATTCGCCCGGCTAGAAACCGTGCGGCGCTATCATGTGCTCGATACGCCGGCCGAGGCCAGCTTTGACGATCTGGTTGCCCTGGCGGCGCAATTGTGTCACACCTCCATGGCGCTGCTCGGTTTTTTTGATGCCGAGCATTTGTGGGTCAAAGCCAACCACAACCTGCCGCTGACCAACATCCCGCGCCCGTACGCCTTCATGTCGCCTAGCGGCCACGCGCCGGCCCTGCTGGTCATCAACGACACGGCCGCCAGCGAGCGCTGGGCGCAGCATCCGCTGGTCACGATGGGGCCGCGCGTGCGCTTTTATGCCGGCGCGCCGCTGGTGGCTGATGGTCATTGGCTGGGCACGCTCGAAGTCATGGACCAAGCCCCGCGCGCGTTTTCGGACGAGCAGCGCCAGGGACTGCTGGCGCTGGCCCGCCAGGTGATGGCGCTGCTCGACTTGCGCCGCGTGACCGCCGACCGCAACGCCGTCGCCCGACAGTTGGCCCACGCCAACGCCGAACTGAATGCCGCCTACGACGCCACGCTCGAAAGCCTGGCGCGCGCCCTCGACCTGCGCGACAAAGAAGTGGACGGCCACCTGGCCCGCGTGGCCGACATCACCGTGCGGCTGGCGCGCGGGCTGGGCGTGCCCGAAGCCGAGTGGGTGCATCTGCGGCGCGGCGCGCTGCTGCACGACATCGGCAAGATGGTCATCCCCGACAGCGTGCTGCTCAAGCCCAGCGCCCTGAACGACGACGAGTGGGCAGTGATGCACAAGCATCCCACCTACGCCTACGAGATGCTCTCGCCCATCCCGCTGCTGAGGCCGGCGCTGGATATTCCCCTGTGCCACCACGAGCGCTGGGACGGCGAGGGCTATCCCCGCCAATTGAAGGGCGAGGCCATCCCACTGGCGGCCCGCATTTTTTCAGTGGTGGACGTGTGGGACGCGCTGCGCTCAGACCGGCCCTACCGCACCGGCTGGAGCGAGGCGCGCGTGCGCGATTACATTCAGAAGCGCGCCGGCGCTGACTTCGACCCAGACGTGGTCGAGGCCTTCTTGAAGTTGGAGCTGTAAGGCCCCCATGTCACCTGCCAAAGTGTTCGTCACCCGCGCCATCCCCTCGGAAGGGCTGGCGCTCTTAGCCGCCCAGGTCGAAGTGGATCTGTGGCCGGACATGCTGCCGCCGCCGTATGCGGCGCTGACCGAGCGCGTGCGCGGCTGCGCCGGGGTGCTGACTCTGCTCAGTGACCGGGTGGACGCGGCGCTGCTCGACGCGGCCGGCCCCGATCTGCGCGTGGTCAGCCAGATGGCCGTCGGCTACGACAACATAGACATCGCCGCCTGCACCGCCCGCCGCCTGCCGGTCGGCCACACGCCCGGCGTGCTCACCGAGGCCACCGCCGACTTTGCCTGGGCGCTGCTCATGGCCGCCGCCCGCCGCGTGGCCGAAGGTGACCGCTTTGTGCGCGCCGGTCATTGGACTACCTGGCACCCCAAGTTGCTCGTCGGGCTGGACGTGTATGGCGCGTCGCTGGGGCTGATTGGCTTTGGCCGCATCGGGCAGGCGATGGCTCGGCGCGCCGCCGGCTTTGGGATGCGGGTGCGCTACTACGCCGCCTCCGGCCCCAAGCCGGAAGCCGAGGCCGTCATTGGCGCGCGCTACGCCGACCTGGATACCCTGCTGGCCGAGAGCGATTTTCTAAGCCTGCATGTGCCGCTGAACGCCGACACCCGCCAGATGATTAATGCGGCGACCCTGGCGAAGGTGAAGCGCGGCGCGGTGCTGGTGAACACGGCGCGGGGTGGGGTGGTGGATCAAGTGGCCCTGCATGCCGCGCTGACCAGTGGCCGTCTCTCGGCCGCCGGCCTCGACGTAAGCGACCCGGAGCCGCTGCCCGTGGACAGCCCCTTGCTGCACCTGGAAAACGTCGTGCTCGCGCCGCACATTGCCAGCGGCAGCCTGCAGGCCCGCACCCGCATGGCGACGATGGCGGCCGAGAACCTGCTGGCCGGCCTGCGCGGCGACCGGCTGCCGCACTGCGTCAACCCGCAAGTCTACGGGTAGAGGCTGCCGTTCGATTTGTGCCGACGGTGGGATTTCTCACCCCCGCATGGGCAACGCGATGACTGGCGACCGATGGGGGTTCGCAATGACGCATAAGTGGCGGCGTGCAGCGCCAAATGCAAAACCAGCCGCTCGAACACTCTTTACCTTATCAATACCTTCGCCAGTTCTAGGCAAAGGTGTATTTGGCGCCATATGTGGCGGTTAAACCCGCTAGATAGCCGCCAGATATGGCGGGTATGACCAAGCTTAGGGATTTTGGCGAAGGTATTGCTTATACCTGTCATTTCGAACCCGCCTCAGGCGGTTGGACTCGGCGCTGCCTGCAAGCGGGTGATCGCGAAGCACCCTTTAGGGGAAATCTCACCCTACGCACATCGAAACGCTAATTTTCACATCGCGCTAAAAACAAAACGGACGGCCTCGACTGAGGCCGTCCGTCTTCATTCGCTGCCGAACGCCCGCTAAGTCGCTGTGGCCGCCGTCAGGCCGGTGAGCTTGTTGAGGTCATACACCTCGCCCAACTCGCGCCGGAACTGCTGGGTGTACAGGCGATAATAGTGGCCCTGCTGGTGCAGCAACTCGGCGTGGCTGCCCATCTCGGCGATGCGGCCGTTCTCGATTACCAGGATGCGGTCGGCGCGCCGGATGGTGCTCAGCCGGTGCGCGATCACGAAGCTGGTGCGGCCCCGCATCAAGTGCTCCATGCCCTTCTGGATCAGCGCCTCCGTCAGCGTGTCCACCGAGCTGGTGGCCTCGTCCATGATGAAGATTTCCGGTTGGGCCAGCACCGCCCGCGCCAGGCTGATGAGCTGCTTCTGCCCGGTCGAGAGCAGGTTGCCGCCCTCGCCCACGTTCTCGTCGTAGCCCGTGGGCAGGGTGGTCACGAAGTCGTGCGCGCCGGCCAGCTTGGCGGCGGCCTCCACTTCGGCATCAGTCGCGTTCAGCCGGCCGTAGCGGATGTTCTCGCGCACCGGTCCCGAGAACAGGTGCGGCGTTTGCAGCACCACGCCGATGCGGCTCTGGATCGAGTCCAGCGTCAATTCGGTGTAGTCGCGCCCGGCCAGCTTGATGGTGCCCTGGCTCGGCTCGTAGAAGCGGCACAGCAAGTTGACGATGGTGGACTTGCCGCCGCCGGTCGGCCCGACCAGCGCGATAGTCTCCCCCGGCTTCACATGCAGCGTAAAGTCGGCCAGCACCGGCTTGTCGGCCTCGTAGTAGAAGTCCACGTGGTCAAAGCTCAACGCGCCGGTCAGGCTGCCGGGGTCTACCGCGCCGGGCTTGTTCACCACCTCCGGCACCGCGTCAATCAGCGAGTACATGCGCTCGGCCGAGGCGATGGCGTGCTGCATCTCGGCGTACACGCGCGCCATATCCTGGATCGGCCAGAGCATGAAGGTGACGTAGCCCACGAAGGCCTGGATGCCGCCGACGGTCATGCCGCCCAGGTCGGCCTGCAAGCCGCCGTACCAGGCGATGGCTCCCAGCGCGATGGCGCTGATGATCTGCACCGCCGGCAGGAACAGCGCCGACAGCCAGGCCGCCCGGTAGGACGAGCGGTACATCTCGCCCGTCAGCACGCCGAACTCCAGTAGGTTGGCGTCCTCGCGGCCCAGCGCCTTGACCACCCGCACCCCGCCGATATTCTCGTTGTACGCGCCGGTCACGCGCGAGTTGAGTTTGCGCACGTTCCGAAACTCAACCAGGATGCGCTTGCGAAACTGCACTGCCACAAAGATCAAGACCGGCAGGATCGCCAGCACGATCAGCGCCATGCGCCAATTGATGATGAGCATGAAGTAGGCCGAGCTCAGGATGGTCAGCACGGCCCAGGTGCTGTCGAGCAGGCCCCAGGTGACTAGCTCGGCCACCCGGTCAGAGTCGGACGTCACGCGCGACATGATCCAGCCCACCGGCGTGCGGCTGTAGTACGACAGCGACAGGTTTTGCAGGTGGTTGAACATCCGCTGGCGCAGGTCGTAGCGCACGCGCTCGCCCAGGATGCCCACCAGGTAGATCATAAAGAACACCAGCACCGCCTGCACCAGCAGCAACAGCCCGTAGTGGGTGACGATGCTCACCAGCACCGGCTGGTTGCGCGCCAGGATGCCTTCGTCCACGATCCGCTTGTGCAGGAAGGTGAAGTAGGCGTCGAACCACGCTACGGCTGCCACCGCCGCCAGAAAACCGGCGGCCCATTTCCAGTGCGGCAGAAGCTGTGCGCCCACCCGTCGCAGCGTCTGGCCGTTGAACTCGGTGGCGAAATCTTCTTCTTCGTAAGAAACGTCGGCCATGGTCTTAGCCCTCCACCCGCGCCGCTTCGGCGCCGGCGATATCGCGTTCCAACTCTTCTTCGATGCGGGTCTGGATGTCGTAAATCTGCCGGTAGATGCCGTCTTGCTCCAGCAGTTGGCCGTGCGTGCCTTGCTGCACCACCCGGCCCTTATCCAGCACCAAGATCAGGTCGGCCGTCATCACGCTTTGGATGCGGTGCGCGATGATGAAGGTCGTTCGGTTCTGCACCAACTCGTCCAGCGCCGCCCGAATCTCGGCCTCGGTCTCGGTATCCACCGCCGAAGTCGAGTCGTCCATGATCAGGATGCGCGGGTTCTTCAGCAGCGTGCGCGCAATCGCCACGCGCTGCTTTTGCCCGCCCGAGAGCGTGACGCCCTTCTCGCCCACGATGGTGTCATACCCCTGCGGGAAGGCCACAATCGCGTCGTGGATGGCCGCCGCGCGCGCCGCCGTCTCGATCTCGGTCTGGCTGACCTCGCGCCCTACGCTGTAGGCGATGTTCTCGCGCAGGCTGCGCGAGAACAGGAACGGCTCCTGCTGCACCACGCCGATTTGCTGGCGCAGGAACCGGCGCGGGTAACGCTTGAGGTCCACGCCGTCGAGCGTCAGCGTGCCGGTGGTGTACTCGTAGAAGCGCGGCAGCAAGTTCACCAGGCTGGTCTTGCCCGAGCCGGTCGCCCCGAGCAGCGCGACCACCTGGCCCGGCTCGCAGCGGAAGCTGATGTCCTTGAGCACCGGCAGTTGAGCCTCATACTCAAAGCCTACGCCGTCAAAGTGCAGCGCGCCGGCCACGTCGCCGGCCGGCAGGTAGTCGCCGTCGTCCAGCGGCTCGCGCGCCTGGCGCAGCACGTCCATTACGCGCACGTATGACACCAGCCCGGTGGAGGTCTGCACGATCAGGCGGCCCAACATGCGCATCGGAAAGATCAGCCAGATCACCAGCCCGGCGTAGGCCAGGTAGGTGCCGGGGGTGATGACGCCGTTGATAGCTAAGATCGCGCCGATGGTGAACCCGGCCAGCATCTGCACCCCGCACAGGATGTCCGACAGCGGCCAGAACAGCGCGTGCAGCACCAGCAGCTTGCGCCCGCGCGTGTATTTCTCAAAGTTTACCTTCTCGAACTTGTCTTTCTCGTAGCTCTGGCGCGCGAAGGCCTTCACCACGCGCACGCCGGTCAGGTTCTCTTGCAGCGTGGTCGAGAGGACGGCCTCCTGGGCCTGAAAGGCCTCGTAGGCGGTGTTGACGCGCTTGAAGAAAAACACCGAGGTCAGCACCAGGATGGGCACGACGATCACCGAGGCCAGCGCCAGCGGCCAGTGGAGCGCCAGCAGCGCGATGAAGTTGATGCCGAACAGCAGGGCGATGCGGCCCACGCCGATGGCCTGGTCGGCGTAGAAGCGCCGCAGCGCGTCTACGTCGGAGGTCGCCCGCTGGATCAGGTCGCCGGTCGGCGTCTTGGAGTGGTAGGCGAACGACAGGCGCTGCAGGTGGTCGAAGATGTAGTTGCGCAGCCGCCGCGCCACGCCTTCGCCGGTAAACGCCGCCTGCCGCCCGCTGATAAAGGTAAAGGTGCCCTCCAGCGCGGCCAGGCCCAAAAAGCCCAGGCCGATCCAGGGCAGCACTTCGGGCCGGTGCTGGCCCAAGACATCGTCCACAAAGAAGCGCAGCAGCAGGTAGGTGACGGTCTTGGCTGTGGCCGCCAGCGCCAGGGTGACCACAGCGCTCGCATAGGCCAGGCGGTAGCCGGTCATCAAGCGCCACAAACCGACCAGCCGGTTAGGGGCGATGGCATTTTGCAAATCAAAGGTTGATTCGTTCGTTCGCATGTTCACAAGCGTCGGCTCCCGTGCGCCAATAGTCCACGAGTGGCTAAAGAATATGAAATTGGTGGAGATTTGTGACAGGCTGGGCGCGCCTCGCGGAGCGAGGGTTTCGGCCAGCAGCGATGCCGGGCCGGTGGCGGCCTAGGTCGGCCAACACCAAGCCCAGCCCGGCGCGCCCCAAGTGGTTGTTTGCCGCAGCGGCAAAACCGAGGGAAGCGCGGGACCTAGCGGTTGATGAAAATGGAGAGAAGCATACAGCCCCTACCTGTTTCTGGTCTTTTGGGCGCGTCAGCCCATTGCTTCGACGCGCCGGCGAGCGACCGGCAAACATCTTACCATTGCTTGCCGCCGAATTCAATGGTCAAAATGGGGTTGTGGGCTTCTCATGGAATACTCAAATTTTCTTACCCCAAAGGGGCTTGCATTGCCGCCAATTTGGATTATGATTTAGGTAGTTCGTTAGAACAGTTCGAGTGTATCAATACCTTCGCCAATTCTAGGCAAAGGTGTATTTGGCGCCATATGTGGCGGTTAAACTCGCTAGGTAGCCGCCAGATATGGCGGGTATGACCAAGCTTAGGGATTTTGGCGAAGGTATTGGTGTATCGGTGTCGAGTTTGGCAGTCGTTGGTATAGTGGAGATGGGGAGGGACAATGGAGAGCCATCCGGTTCCCAGCACAGTGACCGACGCGGCGGCCCCGCGCGTCATCCGGTTTCGGCCGGGCGATTTGGTGACGACCAGCAAGGGGTATCCAGTGCTGTATGAGGTGCTGGCGGTAGACCCCGCCGGACTGCTGCGGGTGCGCGGCCTGAATTGGGCGCCGGGCTACAGCGCGACCGTCAGCGTCGCCGACGTGCGCCCGGTCACGAGCATCCTCTCGCAGCCGGCCTAGCCGCCCGCCGGGCTGCTGCGGGTGCGCGGCCTGAATTGGGCGCCGGGCTACAGCGCGACCGTCAGCGTCGCCGACGTGCGCCCGGTCACGAGCATCCTCTCGCAGCCGGCCTAGCCGCCCGCCCGGCTGCTGCGGGTGCGCGGCCTGAATTGGGCGCCGGGCTACAGCGCGACCGTCAGCGTCGCCGACGTGCGCCCGGTCACGAGCATCCTCTCGCAGCCGGCCTAGCCGCCCGCCCGGCCAACTGTCTCCGTGTCTATCAGGCCGCCGCCCAGGCGGCCTTTTCTATTAAGCGTTGCCCCGGCACGGTATAATTGCCCGCCAATGCCCAAGCCTGTGAGCACCGGTCGTGTCTGACGTATAGCGGTCCTACTCGGCCATCGGCGGCTACGGCGCTGGCCCGGTGGTCGAAGCCCTGCAAGGCAGCTCGGTAGACCAACTCCTGCGCGACGCCCAGGTGCCAGTGCTCATCTGCCAGTAGCTTTTCTGGCCGCGCAGTGCGCCGCCGTGGGTCAAAACGAAACGGGCCGCTCAACCAAGTTGACCGGCCCGTTGTTTTCAATTGGATACCTGCCTCCGCAGGGCTACGTTTGCAAAAACGTCCCGTCGGCCGCGCGCAGAGCTGGCCGCACCGCCACCACCGCCTCGCGGTTGAGCGGGCCGTACAGGTGCGGGAACAGCTTGCCCTGCATCGCCGTCCCCGGCGCGGCGGGCGGGTCGGGCGGCTCCCAGCGCAGCTCGGCCGTCAGGCGGGTCGGGTCAACCTCCAGCACCACGAACGCTCCCGGCACAGACCGCAAAAAGGTGTTGGCTACCTGCACCAACACCTCTGCACCCTGCGTCAGATGTAGAAACCCGCCCGGCGGGCACGCCACTACCACGCTCTGCCCGGCGCTGGCCGTGTAATCGGCCGCCGGCAGCAGGTGCAGGATCGTGTCCACCGGCCCCCCGGCCTAGCCCGCAGCGCGGGCCGTCAACGAGCGCCGCCGCAGCGACTCGGCCAGCATCGCGCCCAAGATGCTCAGGCCATACAGCGCCAACATCGGAGCCATCACCAACACCTGGTTCACCGGGTCCACTGTGGGCGTAATGATGGCTGCAATGATGGTGATGACCACCAGCGCGATCTTCCACTGCGTCATGAGCTGCTTAGCCTTGATCAGCCCGACTGACGCCAGTGCATAGATCACCATTGGCATTTGGAATGAGATACCGATCCAGAGCATCAGGTTCGTGACCAGGCCAAAATAAGCCGAAGGTCGCCAGGCCGACTTGAAACTCCCAAAGCCGCGCAGGAACTGGATCGCCGGCGGCAGCATCACAAAGTAAGTGAAGAGAATACCCAGGATGAAGAGCACCGAGGCCAGGGGGATCACCAGCATCAGCGTCAACCGCGCGCGCGGCATCAGCCCCGGCGCGATGAATAGGTAGACTTCCAGGATGATCCACGGCATCGCCAGGGCCAACCCCGCCAGCAGCGAGACGCGCATGTAGACGCCGACGGATTCGGTCGGCTCGATGGTTTGCAGTTGCGTCAAGTCGCCCAACGGCGCGGCCAAAACGGTCATTAGGTTTTGGGCAAAGATAAAGCTAAAAGCGGTCGTGATTGCCAGGGCGATCACCCCGCGCAGCAGGTGCAGCCGCAGCGCGTCAATGTGCTCGCCCAGCCCGCCCAGGATGCCAAAGAAGCCTTCCTGGCCGCTGAGCGCCTCGCTGACCGTTGCGGTCAGCGACACTTCCTCCGGCACGTCGGTAAAGAAGCCGGTAAAGCGCCGGAACCGGCGGCGAATGGCGCGGAAGCCGGCCGCAATCATACGGAACGGCCAAGTCAGAATCAACCAAATGCGTCGAAGTATGGCTCTCATAGCGGTGGCCTAAGCGAGCCGGTTAGGGGCCGGCGGCACTGGCGTCGGCGGGTCGGCCGGCTGCAGAGTAGTGGTGGTGGTGGTGGCGACCGGAGTCGTGGTGGCGGTAACGGCTGGCGGTGGCGCAACCGGCGGCGGAGCCACTGGCGGTGGCGCCACTGGCGGTGGCGCGACGGCTGGCGGCAAAACGGGCGGCGGCAAAACGGACGGTGGGCTGACGGGCGCTGGAGCGACCAGCGGTGGGGCGATGCTGTTTTCAACGGCAGGCGCCGTGCCGTTGCTGGCCGCCTTGACTTCCGCCAGGGCGGTGCCGTTGCCGGCGGCCTTAATATCCGCCCTAACCTCGGCCTTGATTTCGCCCTCGACCTTCTTGGTCTCCTCCACCCAGGCCTTCAGCGGGTCGGCGGCGGCCGTGTTGATGGTCTTGACCGCCTCGGTCAGGTCCTTCTCGATTTCCTTGAAGTCGGTCATTTCCTTCAGTTCATCGAGCTGGGCTTCCGCCGCCAGCCGCGCGGGCAGGTTGCGGATTTCTTCCGACGCCTTGCGGATCACCTGATAGTTGGGCGACCGATAGATGCGGTTCAGGCCCTTGCCCAGGTTGCGCGCCGTCTTTTCAATATCCTTCGGTCCGAGGACCAACAGGATGATGATAAATATGAACAGAAACTCAAGTGGCCCAATGCCAAAGACTTCCATACCCGTTGTCGGCCAGTCAACTGGCCCGCCGGTTAACCGGCGCTCCCATCGTCTTGCCTATGCCCAGGCGCCGCTTGATTGCCAAATACCAGTTGGATTTCGGCTTGCCGCGCCGCCAAAGCGCCCAGCACGCCGTTCACAAAGCGCGGGGCGCTGTCGGAACCATAGAGCTTCGCCAATTCCACGGCCTCGTTAATTGCGACCTTGATCGGCGTCTGGCGCTCGGCCCCAAACTCCCAAATGGCGATCCGCAGGATATTGCGGTCTATGATCGCCATCTGGTCCAGCGGCCATTCCGGGGCGAATTGTTGAATGAGCTTGTCGAGCGTTGGTGCGTGTGCGATCACCCCGCTGACGAGCTGCCGCGTAAAATCGTGCAGGTCGGGGGTCAGCGGCTGCTCCATGAGCCGCTGCTCGACCACATGCTCGGCCGAGTGATTCGTGCAGTCAATCTCATACAACGCTTGTAACGCTACCGTTCGAGCTTTGCGTCGAGCTTTCATGCCGTCTGTCGTTGGGCAAAAACGTGTCGCGGCGCCGCCCCTTTACGCCGGTCAGCGCCTATTGCGGCTCCTGTTCTGGGTAAGCGATATCCTCAATATGGACGTTGACGGCCAAGACGTCCATCCCCACCATCTCCTCGATGGCGCGCGCCACCGCCGCTTGCACGGCCCGGCCCACGTCGCGCACGTTCTGGTCGTGCTCAATCACCAGGTACAAATCCACGGCCACGGCCTGGTCTTTGAACTCGATCCGCACGCCGTCGTCTAGCCCGCGCTTGAACAGCCGGTTGACGCCGCCCGGCACCGGGCTGGTGCGGGCCACGCCGCGCGCGCCCAGCGCCGACAGCCGCGCAATGGTCAGCAGCACCTCCGGCGCGATAGTAGTCTTGCCGTGGCGGGGTTCTTCGGTGCCCATCGCGCTAGCCCATCACCATGCCGCCGTCCACGCTCAACACCTGGCCGGTGATGTAGCCAGCCTCGTTGGAAGCTAAAAAGGCCACAGCATACGCGATCTCTTCTGGTTTACCCCAGCGGCCCAGCGGGATGGCCTTGAGGGAGGCTTCTTTCAACTCGGCCGGCAGGTCGCCGGTGAGGGCGGTGGGCACAAACCCGGGCGCCACGGCGTTGACGGTGATGCTGCGCGGCGCGACTTCGCGGGCCAGGGCCTTGGTAAAGCCGATCAGCCCGGCCTTGCTGGCCGAGTAGTTGGTCTGCCCGGCGTTGCCGGCGATGCCGCTGACCGAGGTGATGTTGATGATCCGGCCGCTGCGCTTGCGCAGCATGGTCTTGACCGCCGCCTTGGAGCAATTGAAGGCGCTCTTCAGGTTGGTCTGGATTACCAGGTCCCAATCGGCTTCGGGCATCATCATAATGACCATGTCGCGGGTGGTGCCGGCGTTGTTCACCAGGATGTCAACCGAGCCGTAGGCCTCTACCGCGCCCTTGATCAGGCCCTCGGCCGCCTTGTAGTCCGACACGTCGGCCTGGTAGGCGTAGGCCTCGCCCCCGGCCGCCTTGATGGCCGCCACGGCCTCCTGCGCCCCGGCCTCATCCTTGGCGTAGTTGACGACGACCTTGGCCCCGTGGCGGGCGAGTTGTTCCGCAATCGCGCGGCCAATGCCGCGTGACGCACCCGTAACGACGGCTGATTTGCCTTCCAGACCCATGCCAAACTCCTAATGACGGCCCTAACCGGCCTTGCGGGCCTGATTATACCCTATGCCGACCGGCCTAAATCCATTTGCGCCGCCGAAATATGATCAGCATGGTCACCGGCACGGCCAGCATGGCGAGCAAGGCAAACACCAGCAGCCAGACCCGGTCGAACGGGATGGTGGTGAAATTCATGCCGAAAAAGCCGGTCAGCACCGTCAGTGGCAGGAAAACCACGCTCAAGAGAGTTAGGACCTTCATGATTTCATTGGTCCGGTTAGAGATGACCGACAGGTAGGTGTCGAGCGTGCCGCTCAACAGGTCGCGCAGGCTCTCGTTGATGTCGGCCAGGCGCACAAACTGGTCGTACACATCGCGGAAGTAGATGCGGTCTTTGGCGTCAATCATGGAGTATTCGTCGCGCGCCAGCCGGTTGAGCACCTCGCGCAGCGGGCTGATGACGCGCCGCATGGCCAGCGCCACGCGCTTGACCGAGAACAGCGTATTCAGCGTCTGCCGGGTGGGGCGGTTGAAGGTCTCGTCTTCCAGGTGGTCAATCGTGTCGTCAATCGAATCAATCACCGGCATGTACGTCGCCGCCAGCATGTCCAGCAGGTCATACAGCAGAAAGTCGGGCCCGCGCTCCAGCCGGCGCTGGTCGGTATTGCAGTTCGACCACAGCCGGTCCACAAAGTCTACCGGCTCGAAGTGGTGGGTCACCAGGAAGTTCTTGCCCAAGAAGGCGTCTACCTCGCGCAGTTCGAGTTCGATAGTGTCGGGCTTGTAGTCCACGCCGTGAAACACCGCGTACACGTAGTCGCCCCAGTTGTTGATCTTAGGCACATGCGACTCGTGCAGCGCGTCGTCAATCGCCAGCGGGTGAAACTTGAAGATCTCGCGCAGCAGCGGCTCGATCTTCTCCGGCGGCTCGCTGCCGAAATCCACCCAGAACACGCCGCCGTCGTCGCCCAGGGGCACGCGCCAATGGGTGGTCGGCACGTCGGTCGTAAAGCTGCCCTTGCTGTTGCGATACAGGGTTCTAATCATAGCGTTGGCACCTCGGCGCGCAGCCGCGCTTGAAGATACTCGTCAAAAGCCTCTCGTCTGCACGCTTCCAGGTAGTTCATAACTTCCACGCCGTCCATCGGGTACAGCGGGTGGCAGGAGGTGGGCCAACAGCCTTGCGGCGCGGCCACCACCGCCGTGACCAGCGGCGCGACAATATCCACGCTGTCCAGCCGGTCCACTACGGCCTCGGTCGTGACGATCACGCGCCGGGCCGCCAGGGCCAGTTCCATGTCTACGCCCAGGTTGCGGTTCAGGCGGGCGTTGCCCTGCGCGTCTGCTTCCAGCGCGTGCAGCACGGCCACATCCGGCTTGAGCGCCGGGAAGGCCATCAGTTCTTCGCCCGAATACGGGTCAACGATGGTCTTCACGTCCGGCCGCAGGCGCGGCAGGTCGGTGCCTACCCAGCCGCGCCCCGGCATGAAGCCCACGTCGGCCAGGGTCGCCTTAAGCCCAAACGCCAGGCTGGCCTCGGTCTCTTCCACCACTTCCAGGTCGCCCAGGTTGACGGCTTGCGTGAACATGGGCGCGAAGCCGAAGCCCTCGAAGCCAAAGTAGCACGAGCGCACGCGCTTGACCAGGCCCGCGCCGACCAGCAGGTCTGACTCATAGCTGCTGGTGAAACTGAGCAGCGTCAGGTCACGCGGCGGCGTGGGCCGGTTGAGCAGCGCGATGATGAAGGCGACCGGCCGCCGGTAGAGCGTCATGCCGCCGAGCGAGAGCGTGTCGCCGGTCTGTACCAGCGCCGCCGCCTCGGGCATGGAAATGACTTTATTCATGGGGTGTCGGATCAGTGGGGACAGGGGTGGCCTGCAAGGCCGCGACGGCGGCGTGCAGGGCCTCGGCCTGGGCGTTGGCGTTGGCCTGGGCCTGCCGCCCGCCGCCG
>Ga0163153_10003923_pt1 | contig 19296 bp, 11 predicted proteins | sample OliLakLV19MP6IB1_FD_148629 | JGI IMG/M metagenome (GOLD analysis project Ga0163153, IMG submission 148629) | Freshwater microbial mat bacterial communities from Lake Vanda, McMurdo Dry Valleys, Antarctica - Oligotrophic Lake LV.19.MP6.IB-1 | ecosystem: Environmental > Aquatic > Freshwater >... | reverse complement strand
GGGGATGAATAACTGATGGGGGGGGGGATCCGTCAAGAAGTATTTTCTGGAATCTCCAAAAAAGATTTCGCCCCTCATTTTGACGACAGGCATGGCGCATTATTCCTCGATCCCCGGAATTTCATTCGCACGGCACGGTGAACGATTATATGGCGTGGCTCACCGCGAATGATGCTGGCAGTGCCCTTTCAACTCCAAGTCATGCGCATTTGGCCATGAGCCCGGCACAAATGATCCCGCGCTGGGCATAAATGATCTCCGGCGGGTTGTAAAAACCGTCGGCGAGGTCATCAAAGGTTCTTCGATGGCTGTTCCTGCATCTTTTTTGATCAACTTTCCTTCTTAGGCGACTTGCCAGTCATCTTTTGCGACGAGGTTTCCTTCTTCGACGGCCAGCCGATCATTTTTTCGGCCAGCTTTTCATGTTCGACGGCTTGCCATGGTTTTTTGGGGATCAACTTTCCTTCTTCGATGACCTGACGAACCTCTTTTGAAGCCAGGTTCTCGCTTTTTTTCGAAAGGAGCCGCCTCTCGATGGACGGGGGCGACCGATGAGGCGTCGGCCATTGCAAATCGTCCCCCCTTTCAAAATCGTGGCAGACGAGGTGACGAGGCTCAAACATCCGGAATTTCAGAGCCTCCTTACGTCGGCTGCTACGATTTTGAGAGACGCTCTTGGGGCTTGCGAATGTCGAGCCGGTCGCGAGATCATAAATCTCCCCCCCGCTGGCACTGGTGCTGCTCAACAGGTGGTGCGGCGCGCACGAACGCGCGTCGTGAGGCGCAGTTCCGTTCTTTATACCGGTCCTCCCGGAGCGTGGCGCCATCTTTCCGCAGAACACGGTTTGGGGACTGGAGAAAGCAAAACACATGTTGGAGGAGTATTCGTTTCGCCAGACGCAACTGGCCTACATCAAAGGGGCGATGGATCTGTTGACGGCGTACCGGCCGTTTGGCAAGACGCCCGTGCAGGTGGCCACTTACATCACAGAGGCGGAGGCGCAGAAAATCGCCTTCCTTGCCAAGAACAGCTTGCGCGAATCGGGCCGGGCCGGGCTGCGCCTGGCCTTCGACGCAGGGCGCAAGGCCGCGGTACAGGTGTACGCGATGATGAAGAGCATGTATTCGGCAGACACCAAGATCGTCGATGTCATCTTGCGGCTGCCCAAGCCGAACAATTCTCCCGCGCAGACGCTCACGCGGATGCAGGCCACGGCGGAACTGTGGAGCACGTTGCCAAATCCTCCGGGGCAGGCGGTGCCCTTTGCCGCAGGGTCCATCACGCTGGCGATCTATAATGGATTGTTGGCGGACCTGAGCGCGGCGCAGGCGGATTACCTGGCCTGCACGCAGCAGTTCCAAAAGGAGGAGGGCAACTTGAATGAGAAGGAAGATGCGTATCGCAAGTTCATCAGCGGCGCGCTCACGCAGGGGCGCGCGCAGTTCGCGGAGGGCACGCCCGCCCGGCAGGTGATCGATGGCATCCCGACGCAGCCGACGGCGCAGCCACCCGCGCAATCGGTCATCACGGCGGCGACGAGTCCGGCGATTGGAGCGGTCCATCTGGAGTTCGCGGCGGATCATGCCACGAGTTTTCAAGTGTGGCATAAGGGGCCGGGAGAGCCGATCTTCGCGAAGGTCGCGGATGTCCTTTTACCCGGCGTGTATGATGTCACGGGCCTCGTCGCGGGCGCGCATGAGTATCAGATCGTGGGCGAGAATTCGCGCGGCGACGGCGCGGCGAGTGTGCCCGGCTCGGTGACGGTGGCGGGCGCTTCCACGCTCCCGGAGCAGCCGTGGGTGTCCGGCGAATCGCAGGCGGAAGGAGCAGTGCATTTGTGGTACGGGGCGGAGGGGGCGAGCACTTATCAGGTGTGGCACAAGGGGCCGGGCGAATCGCAGTTCGCGCTGGTGGACACGACGGTGTCGGGCGAGTACGCGGTGTTCGGCCTGGCAGGCGGGATGCACGCTTACAAGGCGGTGGGCTTGAACGCGGCGGGCGCGGGTCCGGCGAGCGAGCCGCTGGCAATCGATGTCGCGGCGGTGGCCGTGGCGTAGGGCAACTCAAAGCTCAAAGCGAACGGGAGTTCGTAAAACGTAAACGGCCTGTGCGGCGTTTACGTTTTACGTTTCACGTCAAGGGTCAGTCTCACGGCCCGCGCCGCTCAATCGCCTTCGCGAGCGCCATACCGAGATTGAACCGCGCCTCGACGAAACCAGGCTTCAGCCGGACGGCTCGCGGTCCAGGCGCTGGCTTCGTTCAAGTGGCTTGCGTTCCAGATGTCGGGCGGGTTGACTTCGCGCATCAATCAGCTTGTGGATTACTTGTAAAATATGGCCGGACATAGCAGATGGGCGAAGGTGAAGAACTTCAAGGGCGGGATCGACGCGAAGCGCGCGAAGATCTTCGCCAAGCTGAGCAAGGAAGTCACCATCGCGACGAAGATCGGCGGAGGCGATCCGGGCATGAACCCGCGTCTGCGCATGGCGCTGCTCAAGAGCCGCGAGGCGAACATGCCGAAGGAGAACATCGACCGCGCCATCCGACGCGGCACGGGCGAGGGCGAACAGGTGAGCTACGAGGATCTCACGTATGAAGTCTATGGGCCGCATGGCGTGGCGATGGTGGTGGAGCTGAGCACGGACAATCGCAACCGCACGGCGGCGGAGATCCGCAGCCTGATGACGAAGGCGGGCGGTTCCATCGCGACGGCGGGCGCGGTGACGCGGCTGTTCCAGCGCAAGGGGCTGATGATGGTGCCGCGCGAAGGGGCGAATGAGGACGCGTTGATGGAGGTGGCGATGGAGTCGGGCGCGGAGGATTTCAAGGCGGAGCCGGAGGGGTTTGAGATTCTGACGGAGCCGGCGGACTTCGAGGCGGTTCACACGATGATCGAGTCGAAGGGCTTCAAGTGCGCGAGCGCAAGCGTGACGCATGTGCCGACGCTCACGGTGCCGTTGACGGATGCGGTCGCGGCGACGGCGGTGGCGAAGTTGATCGAGGCCATCGAGGATCACGATGACGTGAAGGAAGTCTATTCAAACGCGGAATTTGCCGAAGGTTAAACGCCCTCCCCATGATGACTTTGACTGAGCAATGGATGATGAGAGTGGTGATGGGGTCCGCTCCCAGTCCCGTTCTTAATCTTACGAGCCATTTTCAAAACACCTGGAAGGACGAGTTCCACGAGTCCCTGATCTTTCAAAAGCCCGGGAACAATGGGGACTCGTGGAACTCGTCCTTCCAACGCAGAAAGGTTTTGAAAATGCCTTTTAACCGAATGCATGCAGTTGGTTCCTGGTGGAACGGCCAACCTGCCGCCGACTTCGACTGCAAAAAAGGGAGACACCATTTGGTGAACGAACGCTCCACCCTGATCGGCGGGCGAGTCGCCCGCCGAAACGGCCCAGTGGCCCGTTCCACCCGGACTTCGTTAGGATTAAGGTTAAGAGCGGGATTGGGAATGGACGCTTAAACCAAGCTCTCATGGCTGAACCTAAAAAATCCTTTGGCGAACGGTTTCTGCTGAGACTGACGGAGCTGGTGTTCCGGCATCGCGCGTGGTTTGGCTGGCCGCACTTGGTGCTGTCGGGACTCTGCATCTGGTACACGGTCGAAAACCTGGAGTTTCACACGAGCCGCAATGCGCTGGTCGGCGGTGAGAAGCAGTATCACAAGAATTTCCTCCAGTTCCGCGAGGAGTTCCCCGTGGAGGACGACATCGTGGCCGTGGTGGAGAGCGAGCAGATGGAGAAGAACCGTCAGTTCGTGGAACGGCTCGGCGCAAAGCTGGAGGCGGAACGCACGACGGTGCTGGCGGCGGATGGGAAGACGCAGTTGGACACAAACCTCTTTGCGCACGTCTTCTACAAGGGCGACTTGAAGATGATGGGGCCGAAGGCGCTCCAGTTTGTGCCTGAGAAGGATTTGAAATCGATGCAGCAGTCGCTCATCGATTTCCGGCCGTTCGTCCAGCAGTTCATGAAGGCGACGAACCTGGTCTCGCTGGTGAACCTCGTGAACCGGCAGATCTCGCAGGCGAAGGAGGAGGCGTCGGACGAGAACAAATCCCTGGTGCGCGCCCTCCCGGCGCTGGAACGGATCATCAGCCAGGCGACGGATGGCCTGGTGAGGCTGGGCATTCCGCCGACGCCGGGCATCAACGCCCTGTTCGACGCGGGCGAGAAGGCGGAGCAGGAGATGTACATCACGTTCGCGAAGGGCCGGATTTATCTCGTGACGGCTCAGGCCATCTCGGAAGAGCGGCGCGGTCTCGCGGTGCGGCGGATGCGGGAGCTGGTGCAGGAGACGGAGGTGGAGGTGCCGGGGCTGAACGTCGGCGTCACAGGCGAGCCCGTGCTGGAATTCGACGAGATGGAGCAGTCGCAGAAGGACAGCACGCTGGCAACGATCATCTCGCTGGTGGTGGTGGCGCTGATCTTTGTCTATGGCTATCACGAAACCGGGCGGCCGTTGAAGGCGACGCTGTCCCTGATGGTCGGGCTGGCCTACACGATGGGGTTCACGACGCTGACGGTGGGGCATCTGAACATCCTGACGATCACGTTCGTGCCGATCCTGATCGGGCTGTCCATCGACTTTGGCGTGCATCTGATCACGCGTTACGAGGAGGAGCTGCGCCACGGACGCAGCGAACGGGTGGCGCTGGAGAAGGCAATGGTGAACACCGGCATGGGAATTTTCACCGGCGGCTTCACCACGGCGGGCGCGTTCTTCGCGATGGCGTTCACGGACTTCAAGGGCATTCAGGAGATGGGCATCATCTGCGGCGGCGGCCTGCTGGTGTGCATGATCTCGATGATGACGCTGCTGCCCGTGCTGATGCTGCGCGGACGACAGAACGCGCTCGATCATAAGCTGGGGCCGGCGCTGGAAAAGAAGGAGGCGGTGGAGTTGGACATGCGCGCGCGCATCGAGAACGTCTGGCTGCGCCGGCCCGTCACGGTCGCGGCGGTGATGGTGACGCTGACGCTGCTGCTGCTGATTCCGGCGAGCAAAGTGAAGTTCGACTACAACCTGCTGAACATGCAGAGCGCGGGCCTGCCCGCCGTGCTTTTCCAGGACAAGCTCATCGAGTCCTCGCCGCGCTCGGTATTGTTCGGAGCAATCATGGCCACCAACGCCACGCAGGCCACGAACTTGATTTCCACGCTGACGAATCTGCCCACGGTGCTGACGGTGGATTCGATGGCGCCTTACCTCACGGAGGATGTCGCGCAAAAGCTGGTCACGATCCGCGCGATCAAGAACGTGACGGCGGACATTCATTTCCAGAACGCCGACACGAACTTGGTGAACATCACGGAGCTGGATCAGGCGTTGTTCTCGTTGCACGGCTATCTCGGACTGATCCTCGGCAAGCTCGGCGACGATGAGGCCAGGCTTCGCGAGCAGGTGACCTCGCTGCGCCAGGCGGTCAGCACGTTGCGCCAGCATCTTCTGATCGACGAGCGCGCGCCCATGTCGGAAAAGCTGGCGCAATTCCAACAGGCGCTGCTGAACGATGTCCATCAGACCTTCACCTCCATCCAGCAGCAGGACGCGGGCGGGAAGATGACGGTCGAGGATCTGCCGGAAACGCTGCGAAACCGGTTCGTGGGCGTGACCGGCAAGCATCTGCTCCAGATTTATCCGAAGGAAGACATCTGGGAGCGCGAGAATCAGGCGAAGTTTGTGGCGGACCTGCGAAAAGTCGATCCGCGCGCTACGGGCACGCCGGTTCAGTTGTTCGAGTACACGACACTGCTTAAGCAGAGCTTCGAGGAAGCCGCCCTCTACTCTCTGCTCGCGATCACCATCCTGGTTTACATTCACTTCAGGAAAGTCTCGTGCGTCATCCTTTCACTCGTCCCGGTCGGGATCGGCTTCCTGTGGATGGTGGGTTTCATGGGAGTGTTCGGCATTCCGTTCAATCCGGCGAACATCATGACGCTCCCGCTCGTCGTGGGAATCGGAGTTACAAACGGCATTCATATCCTGAACCGTTTCGCAGAGGAGCTGCAGCCGAGCATCCTGGCCACGAGCACGGGCAAGGCGGTCCTGGTTTCGGGGCTGACGACGATAGCGGGTTTCGGAAGTTTGATCGCCGCGAAGCATCAGGGAATCGAAAGCCTCGGCTACGTGATGGCTACGGGAACGGCCACCTGCATGTTTATTGGGCTGACGTTCCTTCCGGCGATTTTGAACCTGCTGGATCGGTATGGCTGGTCGATAAAAAAAACCCAGCGCGATAATGCACAATCGACGCTGGGTCGGGAGGAACCGAGGTAGAAACCTCAAGTCTGGACCTAAACTAATAACCCAAGAGGCAATGTCAAACCCTAGTTTAAGCCAGCTTCAATCAACCGATTGGAAACTCTTTAACGCTATCGCCTGCCCCGCCGATCCTTTAGGTTTTCTTGTTCCTCACCGCAAGTCGAACTGTTAATCATTCCCGCACGTTAAATGTCACGCCGTCGCTCGTTACAATGCTGTTCGCTCTTCGCCGGAGTCCTCGCGCTCGTCCCCACAGCGACCAGTGCGGCTGAACTCTCCGCCGGGCCTCTCTTTCACGAGTTCAAGCTCACCTTGGACGAAGGCCATCGGATGGAAGCCGTCGGCCCGTTTTTCTACCGCCAGGAAATCGAGGACCACAACAGCCTGACCAAGTCTTGGGCGATTCCCCCGCTCTTCTCCTACACCTCCAACGACGACGTGGACTACGAGTGGGTGGACATCCTGTGGAAAGGGATCACCTACAACCGTTACGGCAGCGAGTATCGCCTCCAGTTGCTTCAGCTTCTCAGCTTCTCCGGCGGCAAAACCCAGTCCGAGACCAACGTCAACCGCTTCACCCTCTTCCCGATCTATTTCCAGCAGCGGTCGAAAATTCCGGAGAAAAACTACACCGCGCTCTTCCCCATTCACGGGACCATCCGTGAACGTTTCTTTCGCGATGAAGTCAAGTTCACCCTCTTCCCGGCCTACGTCCGCACCCGCAAGAAAGACGTGGTGACCGACAACTATCTCCTGCCGTTCTTCCACCTGCGGCGTGGCGAGCGTTTGAACGGCTGGCAGTTTTGGCCGCTGGCCGGCAGCGAGCATAAGGACGCGGGCTTTCGTACGAATCACTGGGGCGATGTCATGGTCGATGGCGGACACGACAAGATGTTCCTCCTCTGGCCGGTTTATCACCAGCACCACGCCAACATTGGGACCACCAACGAATCCCGCCAGCATTCAGTCCTCCCCTTCTACACCCAGTTCCGTTCCGAGCAGCGCGACTCGACCACTTCCCCTTGGCCCATCGGTTTCACGCACACCGTGGATCGCGCGAGGAAATACGAGGAATGGGGCGCGCCCTGGCCGCTCATCGTCTTTGCGCGTGGCGAAGGCAAGACCGTCAACCGCGTCTGGCCCTTTTACAGCGATGCCCGCAACGCCAGCCAGAGCAGCGGCTGGTTTCTCTGGCCGCTCTACAAGCACAACGGCCTTCATTCGCCTCCGCTGGAACGCGAACGCAAACGCGTCCTGCTCTTTCTCTATTCCGACACTTCGGTAAAAAACACGGAAACGAAACAGAGCCAGCGCCAGATTGCCCTGTGGCCGCTCTTCACCTCCCGCCACGACCTTGATGGCCGGCAACGTCTGCAAGTGCTCGCGCCGCTGGAACCGTTCCTGCCGAACAACACCAGCGTGGAACGTGATCTCTCGCCGCTCTGGTCCCTGTGGCGCGCGGAGAAGAACGAGAAGACCGGGGCCGCCAGCCAGTCCTTGCTCTGGAACCTCTACCGCCGTGACACCGCGCCGGATGCCAGAAAATGCTCGCTCCTTTTCGGCTTAATTCAGTATCAATCAGATCCTGAAGGCCGGCGCTGGCGCGTGGGATGCATCCCATTCGGAAAAAAGAAAACCTCCGCCGAACCCTCACCTCGTTAGCACGAAGCTATGTTCCAAAACGTCGGCGAAATGCTGGTCCTGCTATGGCGCACCATTCGTGCGCTGCCGCACATTGTCCGCCAGCGCCAGAAGGTTTACGACCAGCTCTTCGAGATCGGCAACGCCAGCCTGCTCATGGCCTGCGTGCTCGCGCTCTTCATCGGCGGCGTCATCGCATTGCAGACCGGGCCGGTCCTGGCGGAACGCGGCCTGTCCAGCGCCATCGGCGGACTCGTCGGCCTCTCCATCTGCAAGGAGCTCGCGCCCGTCATGATGGCCGTGCTCATCTCCGGACGCATCGGTTCCGCGATGGCTGCGGAGATTGGTTCCATGCGCGTCTATCAGGAGATCGACGCGCTGCGCACGATGAACATCAACCCCATCCATTACCTCGTGCTCCCGCGCATCGTCGCCATCACCGTCTCCCTGCCCATCCTCGTCCTGTTCGCCATTCTCGTCGGCTGGTTCGGCGGCGGACTCGTCGCCGTGTTCAACGAAAAGATCGCCATCACCTTCCAGTCCTTCTTCATGAACCTCCGCCTCGTCGTGGAACTCGGCGACGTGCTCAACGGCCTGCTCAAGAGCGCCGTCTTCGCCGTCGTCATCGGCACCGTCTGCTGCCATCAGGGGCTGGTGACCATCGGCGGACCGCGCGGCATCGGGCGTTCCGTCACCAAGGCCGTGGTGAACTCCATCGTCCTCATCCTCATCCTCGACTACTTCCTCACCCGCTTCCTGCTTTCCCTCGAGAAATGAGCGCGCCCGATTCCAGCACCCAGAGCGTCAGCATCCGCATCGCCGGCCTGCGCAAGAGCTACGACGGCGTGCCCGTGCTCAAAGGCATCACCTTTGAAGTCCAGCGCGGCGAAACCTTCGTCATCATGGGGCCCAGCGGCAGCGGCAAGAGCGTTCTGCTGAAACACATCATCGGCCTCGAAACGCCCGACTCAGGCGAGATCTTCATCGAGGAACATTCCGTCCGCGACGAAGCCGCGATGGCGCATTACCGCATGGCGCTCGTCTTCCAGTCCGGCGCGCTGCTCAACTCCCTGAACGTCCTCGAAAACGTCGGCCTCTACCTCACGGAACACCGCCTCAAGCCGCCCGAGGAGATCACCCGCATCGCCATCGAGAAGCTCGAATTCCTCGGCCTCAAGAACGTGAAGGACCGCTTCCCCGGCGAACTCTCCGGCGGCATGAAGAAACGCGTCGCCATCGCCCGCGCACTCGTCATCGAACCGCAGTTGATTCTCTACGACGAACCCACCAGCGAACTCGACCCCATGAGCGCCGTCGTGATCGGAGAGGAGATTCTCAACCTCCAGAAGCGCGTTCACGTCACCTCCATTGTCGTCACCCATGATCGCGACCTCGCCTTCGGCATCGCCGACCGCATCGCCATGATGTATGAGGGCGAGATCATCGCCATCGGCACCGTGGCCGAGATCAAGAACCATCCGCATCCCATCATCCACCGCTTCCTCAACGCAGATTTCAAACTCAACTCCCACCGAGAGACGCCATGAAAAACACCCTTGAAACCCGGCTCGGCCTTTTCTTCGCCCTCGCCCTCGTTGTCGCCGTGCTCCTGCTCGAACTCGTCGGCGCGATGGACTGGTTCGCCAAAGGCTACCAGATCCACGCCAGCTTCAAGACCGCGCAGGAACTCAAACGAGGCGACTTCGTGAAGATGGCCGGCGTCGAGATCGGCCGCGTCGAAGGCGTCGAGCTCGAGAATGGCCGCGCCAAGATCGCCTTCAAGATCCGTAGCGAATTCAAGATCAAGACCGACGCCAAGGCCGTCATCAAGTTCACCGGACTCATGGGCCAGAACTTCGTCAGCATCGAAGGCGGCTCCACCGGCGCGCCCGACATCCAGAACGGCTCCCTCGAGACCACCGAGCAGCCCGACCTCAGCGTCCTCATGTCCAAGCTCGAAGGCGTCGCCGGCGGCATCGAGAACCTCACCAAAAGCTTCAGCACCGACAACCTCAGCACCCTGATGGGACCGCTCACCGACTTCGTGAAGCAGAACAGCGGCCCGCTCACCGCCGTCATCGCCAACCTGCGGATCGTGTCCGACAACATCGCCCAGGGACGCGGCACCGTCGGCAAGCTCATCAATGACGACGCCTTCTACCTCGCCGCCTACGCCGCCGTCACCAACCTCCAGACCGCCACCGTCGATATCAAACACCTCACCGGCCAGGCCGACGGAATGATCACCCAGGTTCGGACCATCGTGGACGGCATCAACAGCGGCAAAGGCACGCTCGGCAAGCTCACCACGGACGAGGCGCTCTACGTGGAAACCACCACGGCGATGACGAACCTCCGCGAGATCCTGCAAAAGATGAACCAAGGCAAAGGCACCGTCGGTGCGCTCATCAACGACGATTCCTTCCTCAAGAACGCCAAGCTCAGCCTCCAGAAGCTCGACAAAGCCACCGACGGCCTCGAAGACCAAGGTCCGCTCAGCGTGCTCGGCCTCGCCGTCGGCACCCTGTTCTAAGAGGGGGCGTAAAACGTGAAACGTAAAACGTAAAGGGCGGCTTCTCCCCCTCCCTTATGTTTTACGTTTTAATGACGCCCTATCCCTGTTCATCCGTGGTTGAACCCCTGTTTCTCATCTGCAAGTCCGCCAAAAGAACGCTCGCTCCATTCACCCGGTGGCGTTTCAGTAGTCGGCCTGCGCATGAACCGAACACGAATCCTCCTTACCGTGGCGGCTTTCCTCGCCACGTTCGCCTGCCTGCTGGTGCCGGATCTCAAGGCCAGCCCGGCGGTTCTCTGGCCAAGCGTGCTCGCGGTCGGACTGGCCTTTCTCACCCGCGACATTTATCTCTCCCTTTTTCTTGGTGCGTTCAGCGGCGCGTTGCTGCTGCACGGCGGAAATCCGTGGACCGCGTTTCACGATCTGTTGATCGGACGGCTCATCCCGTCCCTCATCGATCGATGGAACATCAGCGTGCTGATCTTCACCCTGATGATGGGCGGATTTGTCGGAGTGCTCAGTCGCAATGGCGGCATGACAGCCCTGACCGAGCGTGTGATGGGACAATCGCGGAGTCCGCGCCGCGCCGCCCTGGGCGCGTATTTCATGGGCTGGCTGGTGTTCTTTGACGGCCTGGCCAGCTCCATGTTGGTCGGGAAAACATTACGTCCGATCGCCGATCGCGCCGGTCTCTCGCGCGAGAAACTCTCATTCATCGTGGACTCCACTTCATCGCCCATCGCGGGGCTGGCCTTGCTCTCGACATGGGTGGCCTACGAGATGTCCGTCATCCGCCAGGGTCTTGTGAACACCGGCGACACCGCGCTGGCCGAAGCGGTCGCCCCTTTCTCCTGGCTCGTCTTGAGCCTTCCCTTCCGGTTCTACAACTGGTTCATGCTGCTGCTGGTCTTCCTGCTCATCTGGCTCATGCGCGATTGGGGTCCGATGCTCGTCGCCGAAAAAGCCTGCCGCGCGCAGCAGCGCCTCGATACCAAGGCCGGCGCTGCCCATCCAACCGACGCACCCACCGCCGGATCACGCGCCGCACTTGCCTTGATCCCGCTGGCCGTGCTCGTGCTCGGCGTTTTCGGCGGCTTGTATGTTGGTGGAGGCGGACTGCAAATGACTTTCACCTTTGCTCATCTCGTCGAGGCCATGGGCAAAGCCGATGCGGCCGCGGTGTTCGTCCTCGCTACGGCGGTCGCCAGCGTCGTGGCGCTGGGTTTGACCGCAGTGTTCCGAACCAATGCCGCCGTCGCCGGAGCATCAACGGAAAGCGGAACTCATGCCTTCTTTCACGGCATGCAACAGATGTTCCTGCCGACGCTCATCCTCGTCTTTGCCTGGATGCTCAACAGCGTCATCAAGGAACTCGGCACCGCGAACTATCTGGTCGCGCTCCTCGGTGAACGTCTCCCCTCCGCGTGGCTCCCGGCGCTGGTGTTCCTGCTCGCGTCCGTCATCTCCTTCAGCACCGGCACCTCGTGGGGCACGATGGCCATCGTGATGCCGCTGGCGATTCCGTTGGCCGTCAAGCTCACCGCCTTCCACGCCGGCGTGGCCGCCAGCCCAGTGCTCGTGGCAACCGTGGGCGCGGTGCTGGCGGGCGCCGTGTTTGGCGATCATTGCTCACCCATCAGCGACACGACCATCGTCTCCGCCTTCAGCAGCGATTGCGATGTGATGGCCCACGTGCGCACCCAAACGCCTTACGCCCTGACCGCCGCGTTGCTGGCCACGTTCCTCGGCTACCTGCCCGCCGGCTACGGAATCCCCCCGTGGTGGTTGCTCGCGTCCGGCGGCGTGGCGTGCTGGCTCCTCGTCCGCTATCGGGGGCAACGGGTCGAGTAAAATCGCCCATGAACCCCAGCCATCGCGCGATGGGGAGAACGTGAAGTTTTGCAGCGACGCCTGCCGTCGTGCAAAGGCTACTTTCCCAGCAACCGGTAGTTGATCCACGCGATGAGGGTGGCGAGCACCAGCAAGCTCAGGCAGGGCAGCATTTTGAAGACGGGATTCTTCGCCCGCAGATGCGTGATGAAAGCCGCGAGCATCAGGAGGGCGATGCCGCCGCCGCCCACCACGGCAAATTGCGGACGCTCAACTCCAATCAACAGCAGCAACGCGAAGGTCATCTTCAAGACACCCACGAAGTCGCGCAGCCAGTCGGGCAGGCCATACTGTTTAAACTCCTGGATGATGTTGGCGTAGCGCACCACCCACACGAAAAAAACCGAGGCCGCCACCAGTGCTTGCAAGCAAACTGACAGATTGTGCATGACCAGACGCTATGAGTTTCAGGCGGGAGATTGAAGCGGGAATTTGTGTCGTGGGTGTGGACCTTGCATGGGGTGACCCCTTTATCTTTACCTTGAGCGCGGCTTCGACGAGCTTGCCGTAGTGCCTCTCCGCCTGCCATGTGCAACGGCCCATCGTCATTCCCTCGCCAGCGCCGCCGATTGTTTCACGAACTCATCACCGCTCCACTCGCCATCGGAGGCGACCGTCTTTTTCGGTGCGGCAGCCGCAGCTTTCTGCGCCGCTTTGCGCTCCGTCTGGCGCTTCACGAGGTCGGCGTGCGTGATGAAGTAATCGAGGCTCTGGCCTTTGAACTCCGCGAGCGTCGAGAAGTTCAGCTCGAAGGCATCCACGCCCGTCGCCTCGCAGCGACTGACTGATAGGAATTTGCTTTTGACGCTCCGCGCGGAGAGATCGCCGCCAAATTAGTGCAAGCTTTGCGCATACGCCAACGGATTGATGGGCCGGTCCACACTGGGGCACAAACCGGTTAATGACACCAATGACCAAAGGCATTCGGTAGGTTCCGGCGGTGCGGCAGCGCCGCCTGTTTATGACCGGTTGTCATAGGGAAATGGTATGACCCATCGACATCAAAGTGCATCTTCGTTCCCCGGCGCTCCCGTCCTCCGCAGCCACGGACATTGTCACCGCATGTTCGTTGACCGAAACGACGCTGACGCGAATGCGAAAGGGCCGGGAGTCAAACGACTCCCGGCCCCTGGTTCAACGAGGCTGGCCGCTTACGGCAGGCGCAGGCGGAAGAACCGGCTCGTGGTGGCGGGGGCGACAGTATGCGGACTCGTGGCACCGATCACTTCGCTCCACGGGCCGGTGAGGTTGGCGCTCTGTTCCAAAATGGCGTCCGTGGCATCCCACGAGATGACGGCCTCGTGGCCCAAGGCATTGTAAGTGATGCTCAGGCCGGTCTCGCATTCATCGGGAATGCCGTTCTCGTTCAGATCCAGACTCGTTCCCGTTACGATGTCCACGTAGTCGAGCTGGCCGTTGCCGTTACAGTCTGGTTCCGGGGCATCAGGGTCTGCGTCGGGATCGGCAATTTCATAAATGCTTGGATTGAAAACGCAGGGCGAGATCACGCCGAGCAAGGCTTGGTTTGCCACCCAGCAATCTGGAGTCCCGAGCGCAGGACCGACTTTGAGGACGACCCGGTCGATGGCGCAGGCCGTGCAAATCTTCAGATAAGCCACTTCCGGCCGGGCCGGAGAGCCGGAGGCTGTCGCCAGCATTTGCCCGGCGACGGAGTTGATGCTGGCGGCAAAAGCCGCGGCGACGTCCAAAGCGGTGCCAGTGGACGAAACCCCCGGGACGTTGCCTTCCATATTGAAGCCGCAATTCCTGGGAGAGGTCAACGACCAGGACCAGGGTTGGCCGCTGGGCCGTCCAAGGATGGTGAAGGTCTTGCACAAGGTTGGAGAACCGACGGGCAGCGTATTAACAGGAGGCAGCCCTGCTGAAACTCGGAGGAAGCCGCAGCCCAAATCAGTGCCGGTCACGCCGCCGACGCGGATTCGATACGTAGTGTTTTCGGTCACGGGGAAAGAGACCTTCCGGCCCATCGATCCAGGAGGACAACTGGCGGCAACCACCGTCCATGGAACCGGAACCAAGTTGTTGCAACCATTGCCGGTGTAAACAGCGAGCGCGCAATCAAAGGTGGTGCAGGTTTCCACCGTGGCCTCAACGGAGAGGGGCGGCGCGGTGAACCAAAACCAGACATCATTGAAGATCGCTGGGGACAGTGTGGCACCTGTGGTCGCCAGGCGGTTGTTGAAGCGAGTGGAACTGTTTGGAGAAACTTCCCTAGGCGAGCTGCACGCATCATTCGAAGGCACCGCCGGCAGTTGCGTCAGATTCAACGTAAAACCTCCCGGCAGGATGTTCGCGCTGCGAGCCGACACCCGAATGTAGTAAGTGGTGCAGGCCTTGGCGGCGAACTTCACCTGGGAGGCCAGCGGGTTGACGCTGCATGCCGGAACCATGTTGTCGTTGTACCATTTTTGGCCGGAAATTTTCGATTTATTTACCAGAAGCGCCTCGGGAGAACCCTGATAAACAGCGAGCACGGTATCGCTGGGACAGTCCGTCGCGCCGCATGTGTCTATCGTGACGACACCATCCACGCTGGGGCTGAAAGAATACCAGACATCAGGCGCGTCTTGCTGGGAATGAAAGGGTAGCAGAGGCGGGAAGGTGCGCACGACGCCCTGCGTTGTCGGATGCGCATACTGCAAACAACCAGTGACCATCGCCGGAGCCGTCAATGAGGTGGCCGAGGCCGGCGTGTCGTTCGTCGGGGCGTTGGTCGTGACGGAACAGGAGCAATTCGTCACCGTCACCGTGAACCTGCAGGTGTTGCTGCTGCCGCAGGCGTTGGTAGCCGTGCAGATGACGTCCGTCGCGCCCAGCGGGAACACGCTGCCGCTGGGTGGCGTGCAACCGGCGAGCACGCCGTCGGTGACGGTGGGGGCCGGATAGTCCACCACCATGCTGTTGCCCAGGGCGATCACGGTGAGGTTCGTCGGGCAGTCCAGATCGATGAACGCCGGATTGGGAATGCAGTTCGTCACCGCGCAGCAGAAAAGGAAATTCGAGTTGTGCAGGGAGAAGATGAAGCAAAGACGGTCGCCGCAGGAGGGCTGAAGGTTGTTCAGGGCCAAGGACACGTTGGCGCTCTGGCCCGGCTCCAGCGGCGGGGTGAAGGTGAAGAAGGACGGACTGGTCGTGAAACAATCCGGCTCCGGCACCACGAACAGATATTTGACGGCGCTCGGCGAGAGGTTTTGCGCGGTGAACGAGTAGCGGTAGCTGCCGGGCGCATTCGTCAGGCAGACCACGTTGGTATTGCCGATGCGCAGGCAGCCCTCGGGCCGGACCTCGACCGTGAACTGGCAGGTGTTGGTGTTGCGGCAGTGATCCCAAGCGGTGCAGGTGACCACCGTGCTGCCCTCGGTGAAGAACGAACCGGACGGCGGCACGCACGTCACCGGCAGCGGGCCGTCGCAGTAGTCCTGCGCGGTGGGTAAAGTATAGCTGACGAAGTTGCCATTCGTGCCGTCCAGCGAGTTGGTGCTGAGGTTCGCGCAGCCGGTGAGCACCGGCGGGGTCACGTCGTAGTCAATCGTGCTCTCAACCGATGACACATCGCCGTTGGCGGCGGTGGCGATGACTTTGAGCGTGTTTTTGCAGGGATTGAGCGTGATGTCGAACGCGAAGGTCGGGCTGATGCCGCAGTTGTTGCAGACGGGTACCGGAGGCAAGACCCCGTTCAGCACGTAGGAGATGCTGGTGATGTTGGTGCAACTGTTCACCGAGCCGGTGACGTGCAACAGATTGGTTCTGGGACATTCGGGCACACTGATGGACATTTGCACGCAGGGAGTCACCTTGATGTACGAGCAAGGAGGAACTTCGAGCGTGAAAGGAGCGAGGGAGTTGTGAGTGGAACTACTGCCGGCGGGATCTACAGATTCGACGGTTGGGTTCAGTGTGTAGTGACCTTGAGGGAGATACAGCACCACTTGGCCATCACTGGTGGCTGTGCCGATGTCACCCGGTGTTCCATAGGAGAGACCGACGTCCACTCCATAATCCGTCGGGATGGTCTCGAATGTTCCGTTGAACGTCCCAGCGCCGGTCACGCGCGGACTGAAAAGCGTGCCGCTGTTGGCGTGAAAGGTGATACAAACTTGGCTGCCAGCATAACGGTGGTGAGCGGTGTTGGTTTGACCGGGGATGATTTCCTGCTTAGCGAAGTGGTGATTGTAGATATTTATGCGGCTGTAGATGAAATTGTCGCGGTCCGCGGTTGGGATCGGCGGCGTACTGAATAGATAGAGAGCCAAGAGCTTCTGATCCCAAAAAGTGGTCTGGCCAACGGGACCACCCAACCCGCCCAACACCAGGTTGTAACTGCCGACCCAGTGATTTTGGTCCGGCCCGCTGGTGACAAAGCCACCGTCAAAAGAGGTGTAGGCTTCGCCGCCATTGGCCGTGAACGTGGCCCCGGGACCAAGCGTGTTTTGCCCGACGGCCCGCACGGAAGAGCTGTACTCGAAACCTGTGTAACTCGGGATGCCATTGGGATTCAAGTTGTCGCAGTTGCGGATGAGATTGCGGAGGGGGGAATTCGTGATGTCCGGGCCGCACAGGAAGATGTCGCCGGCCACGTAGCCCGGGTTGATGACGAACGTGTCCCCCAGATTGACGGAGCCTCCCGCCGGAACCGTGACGCCGGTCAACGTTGGCGACACGAAGGTCTCAAAGGCGCAGTTTTTGCGAAAGTACGTGATGGCACGAACACCGTAGTCCTGGTTCAGACTTTGGAAGTTCGAGGGCAGCATTTTCGCCAAGGCGTATGGGCCAGCGGAGTTGCATGCGAGAGCTCCAGCGGTAGTTCCAGCGGTAGGGGACGGACCGGGACAAGGCAAGTAATCCGGCTGTGTTAGAAGGCCAACGGTGAAGAAGCGTTCGTTTCCCTGCGGGCCATGAAAGGCGTGCATTAGCGTGGTTCCGCGGGATGTCCAGTGCTCCTCTTCACGGAGCATGTCCACCCGACCCGTGATCGAGCCAAGCGTGTCTCCGGAACTTCCATCGATGGGCGGGATAATCAGCGTGACATCCACAATCCCGTTGCAAGGCACAGTGACGACGTAGTTGCTGGAAGTGTAAAAACTGATGTAATCAAGAAACCGATCCGTGCCGAGATGGACGTCTGCGCTAACAAAGAGGTTCAAAACGGTTTCACTGCGCACGATCAAGGTATGGTCAGTCACCCCCGTGTTCTGGGGGAAGCCGCCCAACGCCTGTCGCGCGCCCGATGCTTGGATGTAGGCGTAAATACCACTGGAATCGACTGGCACGGGTGTACCGGCCGCATCGCGGTAATGAATCCTGATGAGGCCGGCACACTCGATGAAGTCTAGCGGAACGTCCGGCTCCAACTCCTTGAGCACTCCAGCCGACGTGGCGGTTGCGAAGGTGTAATTGCCATTGATTACTCCCACTGTTGGCGACACGTCGTACCGGATGCCGGGTGAATCGGCGGCTTGGACCGTAATCACGTAGGGTGTCGAGACACGGGTGGCCGCAGTGAAAAGCGTCGTGGCATGGTTGGGGCCGCTCGATACTTCGTCCGCGGCAATAAAGCAGGAATTGGGGAGGGTCACGAATCCTGCGGTCATCAGGAAGGCGAGAACCGGGCCAGGGGAATTGTTCCACCTAATCGTGCCGGTGATTTGGTTGGGGTCCGAAATAACCTGCGCCCTCGCACCCGTGAAGCCCCCGCCGAGCAGGAGGAGCAAGACGCCGGCCCACACTGCGGCCAGCGGCCTTTGCGGGCCTCTTCCGCCCCGCCGCGGCGCGGCCGGTCGCGGCACCAGGATGTGATCAACGAAACCGAACAGACGTGTTTTCATAGGGGACCTTTGGGAGTTGTTGGAACGGAGGAAGTGAAGAAGCGGGTTGATGGTCATAAGTGCTCTTGGGTTGGAGTGGTTTTGGTTGGGAAAGGGACGGAAAGGCGCAGCGGCACGGAGCCAACCCCGGAGCGCGGCTGTCCCCAGCCGCCGCGCGTCCCAGCGGAGTGATGGCCAAGGCAGGTTCCAGCGCGCGAGGAGCGCGGGCGGCTCGTCCGCAGCGGTGACGAGGGGAAAGTGGCCGTCGGGCTGGTTCGGATGCGCCCGGGCGAGGCGGCGTGCTGCGGGTTGCAAACCCGCGCTCCGGCCCGGGCCGGGGTGAGATGGGCGCTGTGGCGTAGCATTTCACCCCTTCCTGAAAGATGGGCGGGAAAAGGTTGCGCGGGGATTTGAAAAATCTTTTGGGAAGGCGGAGCGCGGACAGCTTGGCCGCGAGAATGTGTCTCCTCTGTCCCGCTGGAAAAGGGCGGACGCGCCGTCCGCGCTCCGATGAACGAGGCTTACGGCTGGCGGTCGGTCTCCGCCCGCGTGGGGACGCGCCAGAGGTGAATCCGGCCGGTCCAGGTGCCCGCCAGCAGCGTGCGGCCATCGGGCGTGAAGGCCACAAAGTGATAGTTGTGCGTGCCCCGGATGATGGTGGCCACTTCCCGGCGGGCCGGCCAGCACCACAGCTTCACGTCGCCCCCTGTGCCGCAGGAGGCCAGCGTCCGGCCATCGGGGGAGAATGCGACCCACGAGACGCCGTGCTGGTGGCCCAATAGCACCGCGACTTCCTGGAGAGTGGCGGTGTCCAAGAGGCGGATGGAGTAATCGTCACAGGCCACCGCGAGGAATCGACCGTCCATCGAAAACGCCAGATGACCAAAGTGGGCGACAGGCAACTCCCGGTCCAACACCTTCTCCGGCGCGGACAGGTCGATGATTCGGATTTGATTCGGATAAAGGGTCGAGACGAGTTTGCGGCCATCAGGAGAGAACCGAACCGGACCGCCCATCGCCAGATTGGACCGGTTCGAGAAACGACCAACGGATTCACCGGTGAGCGGGTTCCAAAGGGAGATGCCGTGCATGTCCAGTTGGCTGAGGGCGTACACCCCTCCATCGGGCGTGGTGGCCGTGCGCCAGAT
>Ga0163153_10003922_pt1 | contig 19298 bp, 14 predicted proteins | sample OliLakLV19MP6IB1_FD_148629 | JGI IMG/M metagenome (GOLD analysis project Ga0163153, IMG submission 148629) | Freshwater microbial mat bacterial communities from Lake Vanda, McMurdo Dry Valleys, Antarctica - Oligotrophic Lake LV.19.MP6.IB-1 | ecosystem: Environmental > Aquatic > Freshwater >... | reverse complement strand
GTCTTGGCGCTCGTGAACACCGTGCGGCTGGCCCATTACGTCGGCAAACTGCAAAACCGCACCGTGCCGGTGAGCGGCTTCGTCGGCTCGCCGGCCCATTGCTGGAGTCATTGGTTTTTGTTTCCGCCGTTGCCGAAGTCCTTGGGCGGGTATCCGATTCCGTGCGTGTACGAAACCAGCCTGCAACTGCTGGTCGAGCGTTTCGCGCCGGTGTTCGACGCTTGTAAGAAATACGGCACGACGTATGACCTGGAATGCCATCCCAGCGAACGGGCGATGGGCGATATCACCAGCGCCGGGCAATACCTGGCCGCGCTCGACAAGGCCGGCTATGAGAAGGTCGCCGGGTTCAATTTCGATTGTTCGCACATGGAGTGGCAAGGAGTCTCCGGCGTCGACTTCATCCGCACGCACGGCCACCGCATCCACTGCGCGCACATCAAGGGCGTGCAGGTGATCCGCGGCTACACGCGCAATGGTCGTCTCGGCGGCCACCAACCGATGGGCGATCGCCACAACGGCTGGAACTTCGTCACCGCCGGCACCGCCCGTGATGCGACGAACACCGAAGAACTGATGGTGGAGCTAAATCGCGTCGGCTACAGCGGCGCGGTGTCGATTGAATGGGAAGACAACGACGTGGAGCAACACGCCGGAGCGAAGTCGGCCCTGGCAAACGTCCACCGCGCCGACCAACCGCCGAGCGGGATGCGGCATGACGAGCAGCTCAAGGCGTAGGAGTGGAATGTCGAATGACGAAATCCGAATGACGAATCAAGCTTGAATGTCGAATGCTTGAATGCTTGAATGGCGAAACAGGCTCGCTTAGTAGCGTCATAGAGCCAGAAGCGTCAGCGCCTGGAGCGCGCCCGGATTGGCGTCGCACTCAATGCGCGCGGGTGCCTGGGGCAGGGGCATGTGATACACCGAATCGAAGTCCAACGCGCTGGTGCTTCGGTTCGTGTGTCAGGTAGTTGCAGCGATTCCCCAGCTTGTTTGGCATTGCATAGGTTAGTGACGCGCCTCAGCCCCAGGCACCCAGCTTGTTGGAAGTGACATGACGAAGCACTTGTTCTGCATCAACGCGATCATCGCGCTCCTCGTCGTCGTTATTTTCTACCCGCATTTTCCTGGCGGGTATGATCCGTTGGCGGCGGATCTGTCGTTGTTTGCGCAATTGTTGTGTTTGGGCGAACTGCTGCTGGTCCCCTGGGGCGCGATTTGGTTGATCTATGAAGTGGCGCGGCGTTGGGGCGGCGGGCACGAGGCCGCGGGTTCCGGCAAGTCGTTCTATTTCGGGCTAGTCGCCTTGGTGACGGGGAGTGTGCTGGCGTTGCTGGCTGCGCTGATCGTGCTGTTTGGCGAGAGTACTTCGTTGGCGATTTGCTTGATGGCGCTCTGCGGCTGGATCGTCGTCAAGCTCACGGCGCTACTTAAGAAGTTGAAAGCGGCGCCACGGGCCGGCATCCATCCCGCGCCGCTGTACTTGATCGCGATTCCGCTGGGCGCGCTGGGCATTCAATGGGCGTTCGCCGGGCGGGCGACGAACTACAGTCGCGAGTTTGCGATTCTCAACTCCCGCGAGATCATCGAAGCCATCGAACGGCACCGCACCGAGTATGGCAGCTTCCCCTCGTCGATGAACGCGGTCTGGAAGGATTACTATCCTGACGTGGTGGGTATCGAGACGTATCATTACACGCCGAGCGCCAACGCCTACAGCGTGTCCTTCGAGCAGCCGCGGTTTTTGTTCGACGACATCGGCGTGCGCGAGTTCGTGATGTACAACAAGCTCGACGAACACATTATGCCGAGCCACGCTTCTTGGATCTTGATCTGGTCGCCGGAACAGCTTGCTGAGACGCAAGGCTGGCGGGTGGCGGAGGATGCAACGACGCCACATTGGAAGCGATTTTTGTTTGATTGACAATTTAGTCAGCGGTGCCGCGAATAGGCAAAAAATGTGAAAGACGCATCCCTCCCGCCTATTCCAAAGTCGCGGAACTATCAAGTCGTCCCGCGAGTTCGCCCGCGGGGCGTTGCGATTTTGGCGCTGTTGAATTTGATCGGCGGCAGCGTTTCATTCTTCCTAGTTTGTTCGATTGCAAAAGACTTGTCCGACGTGGAATCGCCAATGCAGGCGATCGGCGTGCCGCCTGAGTTGGAGTTTGTTAGCGTAACCTTTCTTGCGTTGTTGACCCTTGCCAGCGGAGTTGGCATGTGGCGAGGTGCGCAGTGGGGTTGGTGGTGCTCGGCCTTCTACTTTATGTACGGAGTTTTCCGCAATGCGTCGGCCGCGCTAATGTTCTTGGCCTACGCGGAGCAAGTGGACGGACCGCGAGATCCAGAGCTGGCCGTCTTGAAGCATTGTTTTCGAGTGTTGCTCCACAGTTTGGTCTTCTCCTACTTCATGCGGCCACACGTGCTAGCGTTTTTTGACCTGCAGGAATTGAACAAGCGCGCAGCCTTCTGGAAGATCGTCGGCCTCTGCTTGACCATTTCGGCCGGTGCGTACTTGGCCGCGAAACTGCCTGGCTGAGCGCGGCGGGCCTTGTATGTTCAGCGATAGCAGGCTTGGACTTGGTTGATGAGAGCTAAGTGCACACGCCGAAGTAATAATGCGATGGGTGCCACTGGCGGCTTGTCCGCCAGTGCGGTTTTGATCTCGATAGCAAGCCCAACTCCAGCACTGGCGGACAAGCCGCCAGTGGCACCCCGCAGCAAACTTTATGCGGGTGTACTTAGTTCGATAGGACATTCTGCTCTTGCGCGGCCCGCCCTACGTCGATGGTTGGATGGGAGTTTCGCTTGCGGTGGAAGTGCAGCCGGTAGCCGCACCAGCGCAAGAGCAGTGCGGTGAACAACACCTGCGCCACGACACCCGCATTCAGTTCGGCTACGATCAACCAGCCGGCGGAATTGCGGTCGCCGTACGCATAGAACACGAAACGCTCCACTGTCACCGCGGCCGCCAGGTAAACGGCCAGTCCCGCGAAGGCCAGCCCCCAGCGATGTTTGCCGAGGCCGACCCACGCGGTAGGGATCGCCGCAAAGGCACACAGCGCGGTCATCAGCGACAGGAAGATCGCCAGGCCGCCGAGTTCGTTCCAGGAGAGGGACCAATCCTGATCGACGATTTCTTGCCCGGCCGCGGATTTCAGGATGGCGAAGACGACGGCTGCGGCGAGCGTGACTACGAAGAGATCGCACAATTGAAACTGCGAGCGGCTCGGTTCAGCTCCGTCGCTTGGTGTGGCTCGATCGAATCGCAGGCCGAGGAGCCAACGCGTTCCCCACATCGGGATCATCAGGAACAGGAACAGGCCGGCCATGACGACGCCCAGTAGTTGGGCGATCGAGCCGACTTCGAAGGAATCGCCGGTGCTCATGGCGCCGGCGGCGAAGGTGGCCCAGCAAAGCACCGCGAGGAAGGCGGACTTTGCCCAGCGGCGTAGCCAATTGTCGCGGCCCCAGGCCTGATAGCCGACCAGGAGCGCGAGTTGGGCCATCATCGAGCCGAACAGCGTGCAGACGACGAAGCCCTCGGCGGGATCCGAGAGATCCATAGCATAGAAGGTGGGTACGGCGAAGTAGTCGACGAGCAACTGCACAGCGACGATCGCCAGCACCGCCGGCACCGCCGGCGGGGCGCGGAGCACCGCGGTGTGCGGCGGCGGCACGGTGGCTGGTTCGTCCGTATCCATGCGGGCTATGGCGGCAGGGCGGAGCGGATATCACGCGGAGCGCACGGATAGCGGGCCGTGGTGTTCTTGCAAGGGCGTGGGAGACCTTCGGTCGGACTGGTGGCACGGTCGGGAGACCGTGCCACAACTGGGCTGATACGCAGGAACCCAGGGAAGGCCCTCGGAGTCGTGGCATGAGGGATCGACTTCGGTGGCCTTCCCTGGGCTTGGGCGAAGTGCTAGATCAAATTGTCTTTTCCGCGGTTCTCGTACCAGGGCCAGGCGAACATGCCAGTTTGCTCCTCGACGAACAACTCGCAACGCGGCGCTCGTGGCAAAGTGGCGAACACACCGCTGTCGCGCGATTCTTTAAGCAACGAAACCAACGCTTCTCCGAAGACTTCGATGTACTTCTCGTCATCCGTCCCGGCTTTGAGTTTCTTTGGATTGCCGTTCAGCAGAATGAATTGTACGCCTTTTTCTTCTAGCGCCTCGTAGGCTTGTTCCCAGTTCGGCCGGTCGAGTTCCACAAGAGCCGTATGCGTCCAGGTGCCATCCGGTTCGTAGTCGAGACGCGTTTCGAAATTCAAGCTGACACGAGCGCCAGTGCCGCAGTCGAAGACCACGGCGATGGCGGTGACCGGGCCGAATTTCGCCTTCGCTTTGGGATGGACGTGCTTCTCGGCGTACTTTCGCACGCCCTCGACGAGCATCGCCCGTATCTCCGTCATGTCTTTCTTCAGATCGACTTGCATGTGCATACCTCCTGACGCGTTAAGAGGCCTCGCTCTCGTCGGAAAGTTCCGTTCCCTTCCCATAGAACTTCGTAATATCAACCCCCCCGCGTTGTTCTTCCTCGACCAGCTTCAAGCGGCCTTCCATGCGTTCTACACGGCGGGAGAGTTGTTCTGTCTTTTCTTTCACGTCGTCCACCGGCTTCGGGCGCGGGACGCTAGGGTAGCCGAGTTGACGCTGGAGCGCTGAGAAGAGTAGCAGCGGGTCTTTCCGCCGGTTGGCCAGCGCGATGCGGCCTTCTGCTTCGCCGAACAGGACCGGGCGTTCGTCTTCCGGGTTGGTGAAGTCTTGCTTCTTGGCCAGGTTTTGCACGTAGAGACTGCTGCGGACGTAGATCAGGTCGGCGAAATCGACGATGCCGACTTGCCGCCGCACGGTGAGGATCCACTCCTTCCAATCCGCGTTGAAAATCGGGTCGTCGGCGATCGCGGCCAGGCCTTTGTCGTAGCCCAACCGGTTGCGGCAGAGCGTTTCGAATTGGAACAGGAACACGCCCTGCGGCGTGGCCGTTTCGGCGCGGTAGAGGGCTTCGCGCTCCAGGATTTCGAGCGCCGTGCGGAAATCAAATCGTCCCCGCTCGTTTTCGGATTCTTCGACCAGAAACGTCTGAAACGGGGTGAAGTAGTGCTTCAGCCGCGCGAACGCCGGGCCGAGGACGCCCAAGTGTCGCAGTTCGGCCTGGAGAAAATCGAGCGCCATTGGCAGCTTGGTGGTCGCCAGCACTTCTTCCCGGATGGAGCCGAGCAGGTCCTGCGTGGCGAGGTTCTGCTGCATGCGCTCCCGCAGCATCCGGTAAAAATAGGCCTGTTCGATGTATTCGGTGCGGTCGAGCATGAGCCGAGCAATGGCGGGCGAGACGGAGTGGGTTGGCTACCTGTATAATAGTGTACGCGATGGCCGACCTACGTTGTGGCACGGTCTCCCGACCGAGCCACGGAACCGACCGAAGGTCTCACACACCGTGGCACGGTCGGGAGACCGTGCCACAACGGCGTTTGGGAGAATGCTCGAAGTGCCGCACCGTTTTTCCAGTATCGACGAAGCCGTGGCCGCGATGGGCCGGGGCGAGGTGGTCATCGTTGTTGACGACGAGGACCGCGAGAACGAAGGGGACTTTATCTGCGCTGCGGAGAAAGTTACGCCCGAGATCGTCAACTTCATGATCACGCACGGCCGCGGCCAGGTCTGCATGCCGGTGCTGCCGGATATCTGCGAACGGCTCCGGCTCGACCCGATCGTCGACGTGAACACGAGTCCGACGGGCACGCCGTACACGATTCCGGTCGACCACCGCAGCGTCCGAACGGGCATCGAAGCCCAGGAGCGCGCACGGACAATCCAAGCAATCGTCGACCCTACGAGCAAACCGAGCGACTTTGTCCGCCCGGGGCATCTGTATCCGCTGCGGGCCAAAGAAGGGGGCGTGCTGCGCCGCGCTGGGCACACCGAGGCGACCGTCGACCTGGTCCGCCTGACCGGCATGACGCCGGCCGGCGTGTTGTGCGAAATCCTCGACGAACAGGGCAATCGCGCGAATCGCGATCAATTGTTCGCGATTGCGGAAAAGTTTGGGCTGCAAATCACGTCGATCGAAGAATTGATTCGCTATCGCCGCATCCGCGAGAAGCTGGTCTTCCGCCAGGCGGAGGCCGATCTGCCGACGCGGTACGGCAAGTTCCGGCTCATCGCCTACGGCGTGAAGCACGAAGCGCAAGAACCGATCGTGTTGGTGATGGGCGACCTCACGAAGGTCGAGGCGCCGCTGGTGCGGTTGCATTCCTCTTGCTTCACCGGCGACCTGCTAGGTTCGCTGCGCTGCGACTGTGGCGATCAATTACAGATGGCGCTCGAGCGCATCGGCGAGGCCGGTACCGGCGTGCTGGTTTATTTGCCACAGGAAGGGCGCGGCATTGGCTTGATTGAAAAGGTCAAAGCCTACGCGCTGCAAGATCAAGGGCTGGATACCGTCGAGGCCAACCTGGCGCTCGGATATAAAGCTGACCCGCGCGACTACGGCGTGGGCATTCAGTTGCTGAAAGACCTGGGCCTGCGCAAGGTGCGGTTACTGACGAACAACCCGAAGAAGACGGACGCCTTTATCTACGGGGGCTTCGACCTAGAAGTGGTCGATCAGGTGCCGATTATGCCGCCGATCCACGAACACAATGCGCGGTATATGGCGACGAAGCGCGACAAGTTGGGGCATACGCTGCCGGCGGAGTGAGGAGGAAGTGGGAGGAAGTAGGTGGAGCAGGTGAAGTAGTAAGTAGGTGAAGTAGAGGGAAGCTACTGACTACTTCACCTACTAACTACTCGGCCTACCATCTACTCGGCCTACTTCCTCACGGCCACAACTTCAAGTTCTCCACCGCGAACCAAGCCACGGCTACGACGAGCGCGATGGCGAGCGCGAATTGCAATCGCGTTTGACCTGCGTAGCGGGCGCGAACGAGTTGGGCGTGGTTCTTTTCCAGCAGTCCGGTGAGCTCGTACCAGGTGCCGGAAAGGAAGGCGAACGTGGCGGCTTCGCCTTGACCGGTGGCGACACGAACGCGCTCGCCGGGGCGATCGGTTTTCGTGTCATCGCGCAGCATGCGATGAATCGATGGAAAGATGCCGGCGGAATCCGCGCGCAACGGGCCGAGAAGTTTCACCTGGCCGTCGCCGCGCAGTTGCAATCCGCCGAAGCGGCAGCGCTTGCCGAGTTGCAGCCACCAATGAAGCTGGAACCAGGCGCCCTCGAAGTAGCGATACGCGGAGACCGCGCCGTCTTCCCGGACAATCCGCAGCACCGCTCCGAGTCCGCACGGTTTAGTGACGGCCCAGGGCGTGCCGTGTACTTGCACGGCTTCCTCGGGGCGAAACTTCTGATCCCCGATGCCGACGCTGCCGTCGGGGCAGAGGTGCAACATGCCCAAATCGCAATTCGCTTCGACCGGCTCCCAGGTCTGTGACGGCGCTGCAACCATCTTGGCGATTCCTCTGAAACAAGCGTCCTTGGCTGTGGCCGGACCGAAACGCGACGGGGCGGCACTCCACCGCACTCCAACAATAGCTCGCGTGGACCACGAACATGGGCCAAAATCGGCGGCCGACAGGCCGCAAAGGAGGGCGCAATAGAAATGTCTATCTAAAGACTAGCTTATTGCTGGGGAAGAAACTCGGACTTGGAACCGCGAAAGACGCGAAATGGCGCGAAAGTGGGAGAGGGATAGGTCCACGGAATACGCGGAAAGACACGGAAAATGAGGACTTATGGAATCCTTTTCTGTGTCATTCCGTGTATTCCGTGGACCGATTTCCCCGGCCCATTTCTCCTCCCCTTTTTGCGTCATTTCGCGTGTTTCGCGGTTGCTTCTACCCAATAGGTGCGAGAAACCGCGGGCTAGAGTTGTTTAGCTGCCGCTGCGCGCCGCGCTTGTCGGATTGGCTGTTTTTCTGCTTTGGGAAGGCTGACGCGATGACTACCGCCACGGAGACGAGCGGGTTTTCCGCCGAGTTTCTGAGTTCGATTCTGTCGGACGAAAACTTTCATCCAGCAGAACCGCGCTCCATCGAGGACACCGGGCTCAGCATCACGTTTGTCGAGTCCTTGGTTTGCAAGTTTCTGCTCGTCGTCGGATCGGCCAGCGGTCGCGGGATCTCCAAACAGGTCTGCTTGCCGTTCGGGGCGCTGGAAGGCGTCTATCAATCATTGCGTTCACGGCAAATCCTCGTTCACACGGGGTCGGCGCCGTTGAGCGATTACAACTACACGCTGACCGAACAAGGTCGCGAGCGCGCGCAGAGTTTCTCCGAGGCCTGCGCCTATGTCGGTCCCGCGCCGGTGCCGTTGATGGACTACGTGCTCTCGGTCGAAGCTCAAACCATTCGCGCCGAAAGTCCGCAACGCGACCAGTTGCAAAAGGCGTTCGAAGGCATCTCGGTCGATCAGAACATGTTCGAGAGCCTGGGGCCGGCGATCAACTCCGGCGCCGGCATGTTTCTCTACGGCGCGCCCGGCAACGGCAAATCGACGCTCGCCAAGCGGATCACGATGTGTTTCGGCCAGCAGATCTGGGTGCCGCACGCGGTGATCGAAGACGGGCAGATCATCAAGGTCTACGATGCGGCCTACCACGAGCCGGTCGAAGAAAAGGAACACAGCCTGCTGAAGTCCGCGGAGTTCGATCGCCGCTGGGTGCGGATTCGTCGGCCGACGGTCGTCGTCGGCGGTGAAATGACGATGGACACGTTGGAGATTCGTCACGATCCGCGGAGCAACGTCAGCGAAGCGCCGCTGCAGATGAAAAGCAACTGCGGCTGCTTGTTGGTGGACGACTTCGGCCGGCAACGTATCGAGCCGGCTGAGTTGCTCAACCGCTGGATCGTCCCGCTGGAAAACCGGCACGACTTCCTCACGCTCTCCACCGGCAAGAAGATCCAGGTGCCGTTCGAGCAGTTGATTATTTTCTCGACCAACCTGGAGCCAGCCGACCTGGTGGACGAAGCGTTCCTGCGCCGCATTCCGTACAAGATCGAAATCGGCAACCCGTCCTTGGAGGAATTCCACGACCTGTTCCGGATCTACTCGAAGCAGTTCGAGTGCGAGTACCGCGAAAACGTGGTGAACTACCTTCTGGAGACGCACTACCGTGCCGCGAATCGCCCGATGCGCCGCTGCCACCCTCGCGACCTCCTGGGCCAGATTCGCAACCACTGCGCCTACAACGGGTTGCCGCTAGAAATGCGCCCGGACTACTTCGATCGCGTCGTGAAGAGCTATTTCACGGTGGTGATTAATAAGTAAGCAAGCGGCGTCCGCGAAAGCTCCGAACTCGTCTTTCCCAGAATTGGCGGTTTCGCTACATTCCCACGACGTGAAATAGCCGCCCGACGGCGCGCTCGTGGTTGCCGCATCTGAGTTTTCGACACCAGCGCCGATGGGGGAAAGGACGCGCACCCTCATGCAGTTCGCAACAGCTAAACCGGCGTTCCCGGATGAGCGGCGGCGCAATGCGTCGCGGCCGCTGATTTCGGTCGTCGCGCCGGTTTTCAACGAAGAAGCGTGCTTACCGGAGTTGGTCGAGCGACTGCACCGCGCGCTCGGCGGACTGACCGACGAGTACGAGATTATCCTCGTCGACGACGGCAGCCGCGATCGCTCGGCGGAGATCATGCGACGCCTGGCCGAACGCGACGCCCGCGTCGGCTATCATTTCTTCAGCCGCAACTTCGGCCATGAAGCCGCCACGACCTGCGGATTGCTCGCCGCGCGCGGGCAGACCGTCGTGCTGATTGACGCCGATGGTCAGGATCCGCCGGAGCTGATTCCCGCGCTGTTCGCGCAATGGCGCGCCGGGTTCGACGTCGTGTACGCCCAGCGCAGCGCGCGGGATGGCGAAACCGCGTTCACGCGCTTCACGAGTCATTTGTTTTATCGCTTGCTCAAGCGCGTCTCGGACGTCGATGTGCCCATCGATACGGGCGACTTTCGCCTGTTGGATCGCGCCGTGGTCGATGCGTTCAACAAGCTGCCGGAGCGCTGCCGCTTTGTGCGCGGCATGTTGAGCTGGGTCGGCTTTCGCCAGACCGGCGTGTTGTACGATCGCGACGCGCGACTCGGCGGCGAAACGAAATACGGCTTCACGAAGCGCCTCGCACTGGCCTTCGACGCGTTATGCGCCTTGAGCGACGCCCCGCTGCGTTGGATCACCCTCTGCGGAATGGCGGCCCTGCTGTTGTCGGGCGGTATCACGCTCGGCGTAATCCTGGATGCGATTTTCGCCAGCGGCGTCTCAACGCTGGGCCTTGTCGCGGCCGGCATCGCCATGCTGGCTGGCGTGCAACTCGTATCGCTGGGCGTCGTGGCGGAATACGTCGCCCGCATCTACCGGGAATCGCAGGGCCGCCCGCTGTTTGTGTTGGCGGAGGAGCGGCGGCCGCATGCGGATTGCGAAGAAGCCGACGAGACGCTGGATTCCGAGTACTCTCAAGCAAGTTAGCAATTTCCGCTACACTAGCCCGTAGCGCCAGCGAGGGAGAGCGGACTTCGCTTAGAGTTTCCGGCTCGAACTCTCACCGACGTCAACTCCTCCTCGCTGGCGCTACGGGCTAGTGTTCGATTCGTCTCGAGCGTCTCCTCATGTCCACCGCTGACCTCGAAAGCAAACTCTCCGCGCGGCTCGGCGACGAAGAACTGTCCGCTGCGCGGTTGGAGACTTTGCAGATCTTTGCGCAGATGAAACGGCGGCCGAATTTTGGGGCGAAGGCGGATTCGATCGTCTTGCGGAAATTCAGCGCGGTCGATCCCGACGACGCGATCATCTGCCGCCAAGGTGAGGCGGGCTATACGGCCTTCTATATCCTCACGACCGAAGACCTGCTCGACCTGCGCCGCGGTCAACTAGAAGAGGCCAAGGCGCAACCGAATGCACTGCGGCTCGCCTGGCTGGAACGCGAAGTTCAATCGTTGGAGCAGCGCGCAGCGCGGCTGGCGGACAAGGCCGGCGTGAATGATCGCGTAGCGGCGCTCGCGAGCTTGTCCATTGGTCAGGCGGCCGCCGTCGCGCCGCCAAGCGGTTGGTGGGGAAAACTAACGCGAGCCCTGTTTGGCGCGGCTTCACTCGTCCGGGATGAGGGACCGCGGCTGATCCCCATCGACGGCCCGAGCGACATCGATCGCAACGCCCTCCGCGCCCCGATGCACGAAGGAGACTTGTTCGGCGAGATGAGTTGCCTGACCCGCAGTCCGCGCTCTGCGACGGTGTCGGTGACGCGAGATTGGTATCTGCTGGAATTCACGCGCGACGTGCTCGATCAGATGCAGCGCGACGAAGGCTACAAATCGCGAATGGACGCGATCTATCGCGATCGGGTGCTGGCCGGACATTTGCGACGGCTGTCGTTGTTCGAGTACCTATCGGATGCACAATTCGCCGAGCTGTGCCAGCAAGTTGAGTTGATCAACTTCCAGCCGGGCGAGATCGTCTTTGACGAGCACGAGCCCTCGGATTGCATCTACGTCGTCCGCAGCGGCCTCGTCAAAGTGCTCAAGAACGTCTCCTCGCTCGTGCGCGCGGAAGAGTTGACGCCGTCGGTCTGCAAGCAAGTCGTGGCACAACTCACGGCCGAAGCCGTGCCCGACAGTGCCATCGGCAAGGTGCTGAAACTACTCCCCGCGGCGCACAAGCAACCCGGCGAAACGGCGGCCGATGTGGCCGCAGCGCTCAATGCTTTGATCAAGTTGCCCACGCTCCCGGCCGTGTTTGGCAAGAAACTGCCGGACATTTTGAAGGCGATCAGTAGCGACACGTTGACGGCCCTCGCCGCACAGTTCGACGATGATCCCAAGGCCTGGCCCGAGGTGGAACTGCGGCGATTCAATCGCGCACTCGTCGCGGCCGCGCTTCCCGGCACGATTACCGCTCGCCCTACGGCCTCCGGTCCGCGCCGCACGCTGGCCTATCTCACGCGCGGCGATTTCCTCGGCGAGATGGGCGTCATGTCCGGCGAGGCGCGGAGCGCCACCTGCGTCGCGTTCGACCATCCGGACAGCGGCCAAAAAGAAGCGAAGGGCCCCGCCGGAATCGCGCCGCCGCGCGTCGAGTTGGTGAAGATTGACGCCCAGACATTTCACGCCCTCGCGAAAAAAACGCCCGCTCTGCAAGCGCGCGTGCAGCAAGTCGTCACGGAACGAACGAAGGATACTAGCGAGCGTGTCGCGGCTGTGCCTGGAGAAGCCCGGGCGCCGGTGCAATCTTCGCCGCGGTACGAAGAGCTAGGGCTATTCCAGGGCCAGAAGTTGATGCTGATCGACCTCGATCGCTGCACGCGCTGCGGCGATTGCGTGCAGGCCTGCATCAACACGCACGCCGACGGGCGGACGCGGCTGTATCTCGACGGCCCGCGCTTCGGGCGTTTTCTGGTTCCTTTGACGTGTCGCGAGTGCCTGGATCCGGTCTGTATGATTGGTTGCCCGGTGGGGGCGATCAATCGCGGCGACAACGGCCAGATCGTGATTCGCGACTGGTGCATCGGCTGTTCGCTCTGCGCGGAGCAATGTCCTTACGGCTCGATCCAAATGCACGGCCTCTTCAATTGGGAAAAACCCAAAGCGGCCGAAGGCGCCCCCGACGCGGAAAAAGAAAAAGAGAAGGAATTATCCAGGGCCGTGGTATGCGACCTGTGCAGCACGCTGCCGGGCCAATCGCCGGCCTGCGTGACTCATTGCCCGCACGACGCAGCGATCCGCATCGACGCCCGCTCCGAGATCGCCGCGGCGGTGTCCCGGCGGTAGCGTGATGCAGCGACCAACCGCGACCATTTCGATTTCTCTTGACTATTTGGCCACTGTGGGCATAGGATGAAAGCGTTCACCTGGAGCCTGGGCGAACGTGGCTTGGGCCGGACGAGAGGCCCGCGTGCTGCCAGACTGGCTGGCTGGGCAGGCGGGGAAATCCCGTTGGAAAGGAGGTGGTCTATCTATGTGTAGTCCTTACCAGAGGTGGCTCGCTTAGCGAGTAGCCGACGGGCTGCTGTATCGCTTTTCGACTCGCAAAGTCGAGTGCGGACGGGCGAGGCGGCCACCACATGTTTTGAAGCTCAAGAAGGCCGGTCTGTGGGCACTGTCCCCAGCCGGCCTTCGTTTTTTTACCCTCCTCGCACGCCCCCTATTTAGCGTCGCTGATGGATCGCGACTGCCGTCGACCTGATGGCGACCTGGGGCATATACTGCCCCGCCGTCAACACGAATCGACCCTGCGGACACGGAGGTCAGCAGCATGGCAGCGCTTGCAACTCACGAGAAGGCAACCGAGGTTGCGCGTTCGCCTTGGCCTTCGTTGACGCCGCCCGCAAGTTTTCGCTTGCGGCTGCTTTCCGGCGGCGCCGACGCGATTCGCTTGCGCTGGTTCGAGTACGCGCTGCTGTTCGCCTTCGGCCTGACGCTCTTGGGCATGAATCTCGGCGGAGCTCGCGCGCTGACGTATCACGAAGTCACCTTCGCCGGGCCGGCCAAGGAAATGTTGCGCGACGGCAACTGGATCGTGCCGACGATCGCGGGCGTACCGTTCACCGACAAGCCGCCGTTGACGGCGTGGTTGATCGCGGGCTCGCTGACGCTGTTTCAAACTGACGCGGAATGGGCGGCGCGATTTCCTTCGATCGTTTCCGCCGCACTCACGGCGCTGATGATCGCCGCGATGGTCACGCGCTGGTGGGGACGCCAGGTCGGTCTCTTGGCGGGCCTGATTCATCTCACCACGTTCGCCACGTTGATGCAGGCGCGGCTGGCGGAGTCCGACATTCATCTCTGCACCACGGTCTGCGGCGCGATGCTGGCCTTCGCCTGGGCCAACGTGGAAAGTCCGGTCGGCCGCGCGACCGAACGCTGGTGGCCGTGGGTGTTCTTCACTTGCCTGGGGCTGTCGTTCTTGTGCAAGGCGTTGATCGGCCCGGTGTTTATTTGCGGCGCGTGCGGGTTGTACTTGCTGTGGAGCCAAGACTTGCGCGGCTTCAAGTTCTTTTTGAGCCCTGTCGGGTGGATGATTTGCGGGCTGCTGATCGTGCCTTGGTTCGCGCTCGCGGTGCGGGAATATCCGCCCATGCTGGACAACCTGCTGCTGCACCATTTCGGCCGCTTCCGCGGACATATGGGCGCCCATGAACCGTGGTACGCGTATCTGTATTTGATTCCGCTGTTGCTGCTGCCCTGGACGCCTTTCACGGGCTTCGCGCTGTTTCGCGCCGTGCGCGATGGATCGTTTCTGTTGCCGATCTACCGACTGCTCATCTGTTGGGTGCTGCCGGGCTTGGCGCTACTCTCCATCAGCGCGTTCAAGGCCAAGCACTACACGATTCCGCTGTTGCCGCCGTTCGTGGTGCTGGCGGCGATTGGATTCTCGCAATACCTGGCGATCCGCCGTTCCGCCGTGCGACTGCATTCTGGGTGGCTGTGGGGCGCGGTCGCAGTGGGCATGTCCGTTGCAACGTGCGTGATTCTGGCCGCCGGGCCACGCGGTCAGTGGGGCATGATCGTGGCCATCGCCATCGCGGGCGTCGGGTTGTCGCTGATGATCGAAGCGGAACGTCGTCGCTGCATCGACTGGGTTCGGCGGATTGCGTTCGGCACCGTCTGGTGCGTGATGACCTGCGTCGCTTGGGGCGTATTGCCGGCGCATGATTCCTATCGACCCTTGGCGGAATTGGCGACGCGGATCAACGCGCGCGGCGTTCAGGCCGAGCCGATCTTCATGGTCCGTCTGCCGGATAACGCGATTACCTATTACCTGGAACCGCGCGTGGCGCGCTACGACCAGGAATTCGATTTCGCCGACGCCCTCGCGAACCGCAAAGGGAGCGACCCGCTCTATATCGTCGCCCCGCTCAAATCCCGCGCCGTGCTCGCCGCGCACGGCCGCTTGGAAACGCTTGATGAATCCGGCCCCGTCGGCAAACATGGCGCCGACGCGAACCGCGCTATGCTGTTCCGCCTGACGCCGGACAACCGGGAACGCATGGCGACGCGTCCGTAGGCGGAAAAATCGGCTCCGCCCGCCGAATTCGCATGGTGTACAATTACCGAGGCCGACGCCCAACCTGCGCGGAAACGACGCCATGATCCACGAATTTCACGTCCAAAACTACAAAGCCCTCCGCGACGTCAAGCTCAAGCTGACGCCGATGCACGTCCTGATCGGCCCAAACGACTCCGGCAAGACGAGCATTTTGGAGGCGCTGGGGGCGCTTTGCCGGAGCGTGGAGATGCCGCTTGGTGAGGCGTTTCAAGGACGCTGGACCGGCAGAGATTTAGTTACGTATGGAGCGGCCGAGCCGATCGTCAGTTTTGAAGTCATGACCGACGAATTCCAATACTCATTGCAGGTGCTATTTCACGAACAGCAGCGAAGCGTTCGTACTCATTATGAACAGGTTGTATTCAACCATGAAACTAATGAGTACACATCGCGGCCACACCAGTCACACGTGTGCCAGCGGGCCGGCGAAGCTTCTACTACCAGCAAGGATGTTGAGGCGATTATTCGTCGATCCCTTGGGAACGTTCATCAATATCACTGGAAACCTAGAAGCCTTGCATTGCCCGCCGCCCCTGACCAGCGGCGACAAATGCGGATGGAGCATTCCGGATTTGGGCTCGTTCAATGGCTCGATGACATCGCCGGAAGTCAGCCAAGTCAATACCTCGAACTTCAGGAGCGACTTCGTCGGGTTTTTCCGAACGTAGTGAAATTGAGTCTAGCGACAACGCACGCCTATCGAATCGTGAAGCCAAGCGCCGATGTTGTCGAACAGTTGACGGATCAGGATGGACGAGGTCTCTTCTTTCACTTCAAGGGCGTCGAGAATGCCATTCCCGCGTCGCAGGTGTCCGATGGCCTACTGCTTGTGCTGGCGTATCTGACGATACTCTACAGCCCGCAGCCGCCAAGTGTGTTGTTGCTGGAAGAGCCGGAGAACGGGATTCATCCTGAGCGATTGAAAGAAGTCATCGCCATCCTGCGCGACTTGGTTGCAGAACAAGGTCATACCCAGGTCATCATGACCACACATTCCCCGTACCTTGTTGACTTGTTCCAGCCTGACGAAGTGACACTTTGCGTCAAAGACGAGAATGGCGATGTTCGAGTGCGCCAGTTTTCCGACATCGAGAAGGTCAGAAAACAGAGCAAGGTCTTCACGATGGGCGAAATCTGGACTGGCGTGGGAGATGTGGACTTGGCGAATGACCAAACGGCCGAGTCTGCGTCGGCGACCGAGAACGAGGTTACCACGCCATGACGAGGGCGCTCTTGGTGGCCGAAGGAGCGCATGAGCTAAGTGGCGCCCTCGAAGAACTGGTCGCAAAATTGACCGGATTGAAACTGGACGTCACCTGCCGGCCGTTGCGGGACAGTGAAGTTCGCGTGCATGCCCCAGTCGGCAAATATCAAGGATTTACGCGCCGGTTTCTCGGTTGGTTAAGCTTTGCGGAAGAGAACAATTTCGAGCTACTGATCGCGCTCATCGACGAGGACGACGAGCGGCAGCGGCATAATGAAGTCGAATTGGCGCAGGCTAGCGACGTTTTTTCGGTGAGACGGGCATTCGGCGTCGCCGTCCAGGCCTTCGACGCTTGGATGTTGGCCGACGAAAAGGCGATATCAAAGGTTCTAGGGACGGTCATTCCTAAGATCGGCTCACCTGAGCGCCATCGGAATCCGAAAGCTCGGTTCTTGGAAGTCCGTGAACAATCTGAGGTTCGGGAAAGCGCTCGGGAGTTATACCGCCAAATTGCCAAAGAGTTGGATGTAGATTCGTTGGCATTGGCCTGTCCCAAAGGATTCAAGCCTTTTGCTGATCGACTCCGCCGTCTTTCTACGTCTCCATCACCATGACCCGCGTGTGTCACGACGTATTTCAAGAAACACATGCACCCTTCCTCCTATATACCTTTCCTCCTCCCCAAAATCCAAACTCGCCTTGACGCAAATTGGGGAAACCTGCTTCAATGCGGGGGTTGGGGGTTAGCGAGTGCTTCGCGAAGCTGCGACCGAGCGGCGGGTGGGCGAAGTGGAGCGAACCTTCCGCGTTAGAGAAACCAAGTACATCGATCAACCGTTCGCCGCGATGCGTCGCGGCAGACTGTGAGATCAACGGGCATACGCTTCCCCTTGTTCGGCGCCCCAGGGGAGATGTGGACGAATGGATTGCATGGGCGCCGTCACTTGAGGAGATTTTTGGAAATGGCCACGAAGAAAGCGACGAAGTCGAAGAAGAAGACCACAGGCGCCCCGAAGGCTGCCGCCAAGCGCTCGCCGAAGAAGAAGGCTGCCAAGAAGGCCAAGCCGTCGACCAAGGCCCGCGCCACGAAGACCACCGGCGCCGCCAAGAAGTAGTCGCGAAACCAGCTTCGCGCCAAGATCCAACGAGAAAGGCCGACGCCTGCCCGGGACTGCCACCGGTTAGGCGTCGGCCTAGTGTTTTTTGGTATGCCTGCATGTGTTCCGGCAATTTGCGAACGCGCTGCTCGCCCCTTTTTCGCGCTCGCTCGCGTCATTTCGCGGGCCTCTCCTTCCCGGGCACACCTACCTCCCGTCCGCTGTGCCCGTACAATTACGGATTCCACCTTGGACCCGCCCTACCGGAACTGGCGCGATATAAAGCATGGCTGCCTCGGATATTACGATCAAAGGGGCCCGCGAGCATAACCTTCGTAACGTCGACGTCGTCCTGCCACGCAATCAACTCATTTGCCTGACAGGAGTTAGCGGCTCCGGCAAGAGCTCGCTGGCGTTCGATACCCTCTACGCCGAGGGGCAGCGGCGCTACATCGAGAGTCTCTCCAGCTTCGCGCGGCAGTTTCTCGGGCAGATGCCCAAGCCGGACGTCGATCAGATCACCGGGCTGAGTCCCGCGATTTCGATCTCGCAGAAATCGAGCGGCCAGAATCCGCGCTCCACGGTCGGGACGATCACCGAAATCTACGACTACCTGCGCGTGCTCTACGCCCGCGTCGGCCAGGGTCACTGCCCTACCTGCGGGCAGCCGATCACCGCACAGTCCCGCGAACAAATCCTCGGCCGCATTGCGACGCTGCCGGCCGGGGCGAAGTTTCTGATCCTGGCGCCGCTGATCCGGCGGCAAAAAGGCGAGTACCGCGACCTGTTCGTGGACTTGCTCAAGCAAGGTTACGTCCGCGCGCGCGTCGATGGCCGCGCCGTGTCGCTGAGCGACGATTTGAAACTCGATCGCCAGATGCGGCACAACATCGAAGTGGTCATCGATCGCCTCACGGCTAGCGCGACCAATCGAACCCGCATCGCTGAAGCGGTCGACCAGGCGCTCAAGCTCGGTCAAGGCAATTTGATTGTCGCGCTGGAGGACGATGCGCCCGCCGCGAAGTCCGCGCGCCCCGCTGCGCCGGTCGACGAGGAACAAACGCCGACCACAGGCGACGCGCCGGCGTCGAACAGCCGCGATATTCAGCTCTCGGCGCATTACGCCTGCATTCCGTGCGGCCTGAGCTTCGAGCCGCCGTCGCCGCAATTGTTCAGCTTCAATAGTCCTCAAGGCATGTGCCGCGAGTGCGACGGGCTGGGCGAGGTGTATACCTTCGATCCGGAAAAGCTCGTCCATGCGCCCGCGAAGTCGTTCATGCAGGGCTGTTTCGAGTTGATCGGCACCTGGAAGGAACTTGGTCGCTGGAAGAAGCATATCTTCCAAGGGGTCGCCGAGACGGTCGAACGCGTCCGTGAGTTGGAAGCCGGCACGCTGCTCGAAACCTCGTGGGAAGAACTGCCCGAGGAATTGCAGAACCTGTTGCTCTGGGGCACTGGCGATCTGCACATCACGTTCACGTGGAAGCACGGCGCCGGCGTCCACAAATATGGCGGCAAATTCGAGGGGATCATCCCGGAATTGCAATCGAAGTACCGCGCCTCGCAGTCCGGCATGCAGCGCCGGCAGCTCGAAAAATACATGCGGGTGCTCGATTGCACGGCGTGCCACGGAGCGCGGCTGAACGAACAATCGCGCGCCGTGCGGCTGACGACGCGCAACGAGCAATTCGCAGATCAACCGTGGCGATCGCTGCCCGAAGTCTGCCATCTTGCCGTGTCCGACGCGCAGGCGTTCTTCTCCGACCTGATTCTCGACGCGACGCAACAGTTGATCGCCGTCGAAGTGTTGAAGGAAATCCGCGGTCGCCTGGGCTTCTTGGAGAACGTCGGGCTCGAATACCTCACGCTCGATCGCAAAGCGCCGACGCTGTCCGGCGGCGAGTCGCAGCGGATTCGCCTCGCCGGGCAAGTTGGCTGCGGCCTGGTCGGCGTGACGTATATC
>Ga0163153_10003920_pt1 | contig 19300 bp, 17 predicted proteins | sample OliLakLV19MP6IB1_FD_148629 | JGI IMG/M metagenome (GOLD analysis project Ga0163153, IMG submission 148629) | Freshwater microbial mat bacterial communities from Lake Vanda, McMurdo Dry Valleys, Antarctica - Oligotrophic Lake LV.19.MP6.IB-1 | ecosystem: Environmental > Aquatic > Freshwater >... | reverse complement strand
GTTAGCTCACTTCGGGTTGATGAGCGGCGGCGGCAACCGCCCGCGCCAAATGATTAATGTTCGAGTGGAAAATTCCTACATAGGTGCCATTCTGGCATCTGCGGTCGGACTCGCGACTATGAGTTGGGATTCCAAACTCGAGTTCGTGGCGAGTATTCTAGCGGTAGGCACCGCTGTTATGGCCTTCACGCAGTCGTTCGGCGATCGCGAGTCCACATTGTTCGCAGCAATGATTGACGCAAGCGGTCGACGTGCGATGAAGATTGGAAAGACGGCTGAGGCCGTAAAACTAGCGAACGACGAACTAATCGAACGGGGCCATTCGCCGATCTCACCGGTCGAGGCCTCGGCAATTATGAAAAACTTTGAACATATTCGGCTGATCAACCTTTGGCCCACAGAGTTTATGGTCTGCGACCGAGTGCTCTTCGCGGCTGATCGCATATGAAGATTGCACTGATCTTCTCCGCCATCCTAGCCATCGCCTACGGCGCGTATGGCTCGTCGCTTTACGAAGGCGCGCCGCCTTATATCGTCGGCACGATCTTCAAAGCTTCCAGCATCATCATCCTCGGCGTCGTCGCGCTCCTCGCGCGTTCACGCCTGCTCGCCGCCGGCCTTCTCTTTGGCGCAGCTGGCGATGCGTTGTTAGCCTGGAGCCCCGACACATTCCTCTACGGCGCGCTCGCGTTCCTCATCGGCCACGTCTTCTACATCACGCTTTATCTGCGTTCCGGCATCGGCATTGCCGCGCTGAAGCGACCATCGCGCCTGCTCGCAGCGCTAGCGCTCATCGCCGCCGCCGTCGTCATGACGTTGCTGCTCGTGCCGCGCGACAATGCCATGTTCACGCCGCTCAGCATCTACACCGGCGCGCTCACTCTGATGGCGCTCTGCGCGTTCACACTCCCAACCACGCGCTGGCTCGTGATGGCCGGTGCGGTGCTGTTCTTCATCTCCGACGGCTTCGTCGCCTGGAACATGTTCCACCACGATCCAGACCCCACGCTCGCATACTGGCGCAGCTTTGCCGGCTGGATGGTCTATTGGGCGGGACAGGCGGCGATTTGCTACGGCGCGTTGGGATTGCACAAATCTCGCTCTAACTAATACCACCCATTCCCGGATTGGCGCGCAGCGACAAGTCCGGGACCCATTAACACAACTGTCCGCAGGTGTGCGCACTTCGCTCGTGCAAGTGCGTTTATGGGTCCCGGGTTCGCGGCGTCGCCGCGCCCCGGGAATGGGTGGAGTTGAAGCGACTCCGCAAACCTGTTCAAACCCGCCACATGGCCGATCTCACCACCGCCCGCGAAACGCTGCAGCGCGTCTTCGGTCACAGCGATTTTCGCGGATTGCAGAGCGATGTCATCAGCGAAGTGCTCGAAGGCCGCGATGTGATGGCGGTATTGCCGACCGGCGGCGGCAAAAGTTTCTGCTACCAAATCCCGGCGATGTTGCGGCCTGGCGTTGGGCTCGTTGTTTCTCCGCTGATTGCGCTGATGCAAGATCAAGTCGCGGCCCTGCGTACGGCGGGTGTTGCAGCGACGCGATTGGACTCCACAATTCAATCGGACGCGCGCCGCGAAACACTCAACGCCGCACGCGAAGGCCAACTCGATCTTCTCTATGTTTCGCCCGAAGGCCTCTTCGCCCACGGCTTTCTAGACTTCCTTGAACAATGCCCGATCGCACTCATCGCCATCGACGAAGCGCACTGCGTCAGCCAATGGGGCCATGATTTTCGCCCAGACTATCGCGCGCTCGGCCAACTCGCCGACCGGTTCACGGGCGTGCCGCGCATGGCCGTCACCGCCACCGCTGATCTGAAGACACAAGCCGACATCCGCACGCAGCTCCGCCTCGAAAACGCGCGCGCTTTCATCGACAACTTCGATCGCCCCAACCTCGTCCTCAACGCCGAACGCAAAGGCGCAAAGAACCAGGACCGCATCTACGACATCGCCAGCGCCCGTCGTGGCAAGTCGGGGATCATCTATGCCGCCACCCGCGACAACGTCGAGAAAACCGCCGCCAATCTGCAAGCGCTCAAAATTCCCTCGCTCGCCTACCATGCCGGCCTCGACGCAAGTCTCCGCGCCGATCGCCAACACAAATTCCAGGAAGAAGACGACGTCGTCATGGTCGCGACCATCGCCTTCGGCATGGGCGTCGACAAACCCAATGTGCGCTACGTGATCCACGCCGATTCACCGAAGAGCATCGAAGCGTACTGGCAGGAAGTCGGCCGCGGCGGCCGCGACGGCGACACCGCAGAAGGCTTTTGCATTTACAGCGCCGCCGATCTCCGCCGCGCCATCATGTTCGCGAACCAAGGCACCGCTACCGAGCAAGTCAAAGCCGTCCAAATCAAAAAAGCGCGCCAACTCTTCGCCTATCTCGACGGCCTCACCTGCCGCCGCGCCGGCGTACGGCGCTATTTCGGCGAAGAAAACACCGCGCCGTGCGGCGTCTGCGACATCTGCACCGACCCGCCAACTTCAATAGACGCCACCGAGTTTGCCGCCAAAGCCATCTCCGCTGTCATGCGCATGGATCAACGCGTCGGCCGCGGCCGCGTCGTGAACCATCTCCTCGGCCGCACCGGCGATGGCCTCGACGAACAATACGCATCGCGCACCACCTTCGGCATCGGCGCTGACCAAGGCGAGCCGATGTGGCGCAACGTGATTGAGCACCTGTTGTTCGAAGGCATCCTCAGCGAAGGCGACGACCAACGTCCCACGCTTTCCATCGGCGATGACGACGCCGTCCGCGCCATCTTCCGCAAAGAACGCCCCGTCCGCATCCGCGAAGCCGCCAAATCCACGCGCCGCAGCAAGGAGGAGCGCCGCGACTCACGCGACGCAAAAGGCGCCACCAAAGCCGGCTTCGACGGCCCCGACGCCAAGCTTTTCGAAGCCCTCAAAACCTGGCGCCGCGAGACCGCGCAAACGAGCGGCGTTCCGCCCTACGTCATCTTCCACGACGCAACCCTCGCCGAAATGGTGCGCGCGAAGCCAAGCAACCTATCCGCACTAGCCCGCGTCTCGGGCATCGGCGAAGCAAAGCTGAAGAAGTACGGGACGGAAGTGCTAGCCGTCCTGATCGCGGGGATTTAGCGCCTAGTTGCGCCAGCGCTCAGCGTCCGCAGAACGCCTGCCCGTAGCTTTGATATTCATCACGCGACCAGTTCAGGCTCATGTCTTGGCTACGTATGTCAAACGTGATCACGAAACGATCGAATACATCGTCGTCTGGCTCGCTGGGATCGACGATGCGGAACGTGTATTCGTCTTCGGCGAACGTGGGCTCCGGGAAACCCTCAAAGAACACCCGCACGCTTGCCTCATCAGCGAGCAAGAGCCCACGATCACCGTTCACGTCCAGTCTGAAGCTCGCATTCGGGCGCCCCTCGCGGCCGTAGCGCGTATAGGCCGTCTGCCAGAATGAAAAACGCCGGCCGATCTTCCACGCCTCGGCGAACCCGCCTTGCGTTCCGACGCGGCGCCGCTCGTACGCAAGGTCACTGCCCGGCGCGAACGCGACCGGCGCTGATCTCAATATCTCCGGCCGCGCGTCGTGTGGCGAGCTAAAGAACGTGCAAAGCCACTGGCGTAACGCAATTGGATCGGCATCTTCCGCCGAGGCGCTAGGCGCCGTCGCCAAAGTGCACCCGATAAGCGCAATCGCGCCTACGGCCCCGCGCATCAGCAACTGCATGAAAGCGCTTTTGAAAGTCATGCAATTCCTCACTCGCGCACCAAGGAAACAAGCGCGCCCGACTCATGAACGCGCGTCTGAGAATTATACTGGCGCGCTTGGGCGCTCACGATCACTTGGATATCACCCTCATTAGGCCGCCGGCGGAACAGAATTGGCGTCGACGCGGTGCCGGTTACACTGGTGAAGAAAGCAGGGCAAATGGTGAGGCCCTCGTCCAGTTCAGCGACAGACGTCCCGGGAAAGAAGAAGGCGAGTTCGTAACGCAGGCGCACACTCGTGGCGTTGGCGTCGTAAGTATAGATTCCACGCCCCTGAACGTTGCCCCACATCACACGATGCTCGCTGACCTCGCCCTGCCACATGTCCTGGCCGCTCTGCATTCTGAAGCCGGGGCGCGCGCCCGAAAGAACAGCATCAGCGGCTTCTTTCAGGCCGCCGCAGAAAGCGCGAACACGCGAGCGTGTCGCTTCGTCTCTAGGAATCTGCGCGGGACAACTGTCTTCGCCAAAGAAGATGCCGCACTGGGCGGTCGCGCGAGGTTCCTCCTGCGCTTCTGCAACGTCATTCACATCCAGCGACGCGATCGCCACCGCGGCAACGAGCGCCGCTCTGAGCAACGCCGCGCGGATGACGCCTCGCGCCTCGCCGTTCACGTCGCCAGGCCCTGCTCAAAGAGGAGCGCTTCTACTTCGCGGCGCGCTAACAGACCGCGCGCGTTTGGATCGTTTTCCCACAGCCGTTTCATCTCGCGAATCTTGCCGGGAATAGGCGCAAGATCTCGCGCCAACATCAGTTGCGCAATCTCACGCATTTCACGACGACGCGGCGATCTCGGCGAAAGGCTCGGGCCACGATTGTAGACAAGCGAGACGAGCGCGCCCAAACACTCAGACTTCAGTTCCGATGCGTGCGGAAATGTGTCCTCTGTTTTGCCAACCGCGTACGGGAGGAAATTGTCGAACTGCGATAACGCCTGTTGCCACGTCACACGCAGATGCGACACGCTTGCCAACGCCGCCTGCGCGTCGGCGCCTTTCAAACCGCAAACTGGTATCAAGGTCTCGATTGCAGCATCGGAAATGCGACCTCCCCACTGCGAACTGAGTTGCGCCGCGGACGAGTACCCAAGATCGTAGCCGATGCCGATGGTGACGCCCGACTGCCCGTGCGGCCAAACGGGCGCCTGGTAGCGCCTCTCATAGGCGCGTTGGCTCGACACCTCGCACGCAATGATAAGCTCACGCGCGCTTGGCGCGATTTGAGTTTGGCTCGCGCGCCGCCATGACATGCCCTGCGCTCCGGCAGGATCACCCTCGACGCGCTGAAATCGCTCACGCTCACTGCGCGCTGAATCGATTGCGCTCTCGTCGCTTGCTAGGCGACGCAAGGCCTCCGCCACGGGATCGGCCTGCGCCAATGCTGGCGCCGGAAGCGCATTCGAGAGGCCAACACAACCAAGTCCTAGAATCAACTGACGTCTTTCCACCCAAACCTCCTCTGCGATTCTCAGCACATCCTCGCTTCAGCCAAACGTCTGCGTCACATATCTGATCGATTCTTCGATCGCCTCAGGCGGCCGTAAGAGCAAATTGCGTTGACCTACGCGAAATCCAAACTCGATTGCCCGCACGCGCTCTTGGGACGCCCCATGGTGATCGGGTTCATTAAAGCGCGTGTCACCCATTTGTTCAAAGGCGCGCCCAGACTCGAAAAGACGAACACCGGCCGTATTCCGCCGAAAGTACGACAGATAAAGACCTGCGTAAAAATCCGCGTGAAGCTCAAGGAGCCTGACCGGACCCTGATCCGGCGCCAGGCGATCGTCGATGCCGTGCGCATACTGAAAGATGTGCGCGAACTCATGGGCCAGTACTGCGACCAACGAAACGCCGTTATCCAGGCCTTCGGTCAACGCCCTTCGCATGAGCGTCTGGCCAACGGCGACGGTCCCGTCCGTTCCCGCTATGATGCCATAGTCATATGCGAGTGCGTTGGGCTCGTCGGCGTCGTCATAGATGCCGACACCGGGCAGCACGCCAAAAAACTCTGACGCGCCAATTGTCGCCCGATCGAGCGCACGATCCCACTCGTCGTTTCCACTACGCCGATCGATGTCGGCGCCCGCAAGTATCTCACTAATTTGCCGGAAACCTTGAGGGGTTGATGATCGTCTCGCAAAGCAGCCGCGTCGCGCAGGCTGCGCCGACGCCTTGCCGGACATGCAAAAAGTGCAACCGCCGACGATCGCATGCCGTCGTGTGATCGCGCCCATCACTCCTCCTCCGCCATCCAAGCTAGCAGAAGCGCATGAAGGCGCCACTGCCGATGCCCTCGCCTGGATGCGGACCATGCGGGATCGCGCACCCTCTATCCTGCCCCTTTTCCGGGCTAACCTTCTGAAAACAAAGCTCGACCCCGCAATCTATCCGGCGCCCCTCAACCCCGTGCGATACTGCGCGCGAAATGCATCTAACGAAACGCCACCTTCCAATACGCGCCCGCGCCCGGCTCATTGCCTGGGCGCTGGCGATGCTGATGTGGCTTGGCGCGGCGCTCACCGGCGCGACCGCCTTGAAGGCGCGTCGCCGGCGTCAGCGCGTTGACCTCCACTCGCTCGCGCAGCTCACGCGCCTGGTGAAAGGCCTCATCATCTCGCGCGCCGGCGATTTCGCGCGCTCGCGCCCGCCCAAGCGCTTTGGCGCGGCGTATCGTGGCCGCGCCATCGCAACACCCGGCCTCCTTCGCGCGCTTATCGGCTCACACTTGCGCCATGCGCTGAAGCGCAAGGACGTCTTCAAACAGATCTGCGCGTTGATCGCCGCGCTCCGTCATCTCGACGCCCACGCGGTACGTTTCGCAAAACGCTTGCGCAATCGTCTGACCCGCCTCGCGCCCATCTTTACCGCGCCAAGCGCCGCAGCTCCGCTCGTCATGCTGGCCCAGGCGCAGGTCACAGCCATCGACACCTCGTGAATCATGGACCGCCGGCGCCCTCGCCGGCATAAGGTGTTTCAACATGCAGGCTGTGTGCAGGTTGAAACATGCCGGCGAGGGCGCCGGCGGTCCATGATTAAGCGTCTTCGCTCTCAAGAGCACGACGCGCCGCGGCCGGGCCGTGAGCGGCCAAATCGTGCGCCTGCTCCACCCACTCTTCTTCACCAATGCGGCCTTGCAAGCGCAGGTACTGATCGACCCACGCGACATTCTCTTCGCTCCAGGACGCGATCTGATCGAAGTGGAAGACGCCAAGCGAATACATCGTCGTTTGCTGCAGCAGGCTGACGCCCTCAATCAAGGTTAGATCATCGGGCGCGCCGTTGCGCGCGGCGGGCAAAACCGGCGGCTTTGCACGGCGGCTGAGCGGCGGCGCGGCGACACGTGGGGCGGCTTCCGGCTCATCGCGACGCGCAACGTCCGGAGACGGCGCCATCACCGTCTGCATCGGGCGTTGCTCTAAGTGGCGAACGCGCGCCTCAAGATAGCGCGCACGCCACTTCCAACGATCCGGATCTGGTCCGGCTTCAACGACAGGCTCCGGCGCCGCGGCAGGCGCCGCAGCTTGCAGATAAGCCACACGGCGTTCGAGGTAGAGCAAGCGCCAGCGGAGCAGCATGTCCACGTCCGCATTCGCCGCAAACGGCTCGGGCTCTTCGATCGTTGTTCCTGACGCCTCAGGCGCCGCACGCAGCGCGCGCAACTCGTCTTCAAGGTATGTCGCACGGGCGGACGCTTCGCGCGCCGCCCACTCGTGAACCGGCGGTTGCGCATCCATCGACACTGGCGCGGCGAGTGCACGCATCTCAGCCGGCTGGGTCAGCGTCTCCAAATATTTCACACGCTGCTCAAAGTAGCGCAGGCGCCACTGATGCAGCACGGCGTTCTCGTCCTCGACCGGCTCGGACTCCACATCGACAGTCCGCTCGCGTTCAATATCCGCCGCGCGCAATCGCGCCAATTCTTGCGCATCGAGATTGTTCAGCGTGCCGCCGCGATCGCGCTCAGCCAACTCGCTACTCAGTTCGTCGCTTCGCGAACGCGCCGTTTCGAGCGCACGTTCGAGTTCAGCAATGCGCCCATCGCGGATTTCGAGGAGACGCTGCGTCGGCGCCGCATCCAGGTCGACATCGCGGTCAATCGGTCCATCACCAGTGAAGCGAATAAGATCACGCACCAGATGTTCGCGTTCGCGCCGCGCCGCCTCTTCGATCGGCGCCGCGCGCTGCCCCGCAAAGGCCCAACCGGCCAACGCAGCAAACACTGCAACCAGGAACAGCCAAGGCGCCAATTGTCCAATGAGGTAGATCATATCAACCGCTCACATAGAACTCGATGCGCCGGTTCGCGGCTTGCCCGGAGGGCGTTGTGTTGCTTGAGCGCGGGCGATCTGGGCCATAGCCGTGCGCGCTCAACCGCGCCCGCGCCACGCCTTGTCCCGCAAGATAAGTCGCCACCGCATCGGCGCGGCGGCGCGACAATTCCATGTTCATGCCGCGATCGCCGGTGTTGTCGGTGTGGCCCGCCACCTCGATCGAGAACCGGTCGCAGCGCAGCGCCACCGAAGCTAGCGCATTGAGGACGCCGCGGCTCGCTGGCGCCAGCGCCGCCGAGCCTTCGCCGAAAGTCACGACGTTGCGCTCCATCAAACGATCAAACGCGCGCTCGCAGGTCTCTGCGTCACCGGCATTGAGATCAAGGCCCTGAAGCTCAGGATGGTCGACATCAAGGCCATCAATGGTCACCGCCAAGCGCGAACGGAACGGCGCCGGCGCCTCTTCGAGCGATTGACGCACGGCACTCACGCCCGCTTGCCCGCCATCGCCGATGACCACGATTTGCCCATCGATGATCCGAGCTTCGCCGGTGTTGAGTTCGGCAACGGCGCGGACGGCGCGCTGGGCCATGTCGGAGAACAAAGGCGAAGCCGCGCCGCCGGCAACGTGCATATCGTCGACGGCTTCGATGTTTTGAAACGCCTGTGCCGCCGTCGTCATCAAGGTGGCGCGCGTATTTTCGCTCGGCACCGCGCCGCTCAGCACCACGCGTGAGCCATCGCGCTTCACGCTCCAGGCAAACGGCCGCTCAAACGTGCCGACACGCAGGCCGGCAGTGTTGACGCTGGTAACGCCGCCCGACCACATGCCGCCGCCACCGGCTGCGGTGAGCGCCGCCTCACGCGCGCCCACGATGTCCGTTTCATTTTCGACAATGCCACGAAGGATGGCGCGCTGACCGTTCATCGCCACGTCAATGCCAGGAAACCCTCGAGCCGAGAGAGCGGTCGAAACGCGCTGCTTGAGCACGCTTTCGACGCGCCAAAGCGCGCCGTCATGCGGCACGATCAACGTGCCCAGCACCGCCATGAGCCCTGCACCGATCGCGCCGACCCAGAACAACAGCTGTCTGCGACCAACGGAATTGCCCAATGGGGTCATGACACCCGCGCCCGGCGTACTTGCGCTTCCGTCAGCGCCGCGCGCAATTGTTCGGTCTCACGGAGCTCGACATCACGGCGCTGCGCCGCGAGCATGACATAGGCGCGCCAGCCAACGGCGAAGCCGATGAGCGCCGATACGGCGTAGAGGATCACCTCAGAGACGATAAGGCCGATCATTTTTCCCGCGCTACGCGCAACACTTCGCGCTTTAACGCCCTTCTAATGCCCTACGAACTAAGCGAAAACCGGAAAACCCTTGAGGGCGAACGCCGCTAACATGGTCCACCACGTAACCAGCGCGTCCAATCCGCAGATTAAGGCGCTGAAGAGCTTGCACCTAAAGAAGGGACGCGCCGAGGCCGGTTTGTTCCTAGCTGAAGGCGCGCGCCTGGCAGTAGAGGCGGCTGACCTTGGCGTTTGGCCCGAAATTTTGGTGTTCTCACCCGCGGCGCGCGAGCGCGAACAGGTGCGCGCACTGATCGAGCAAGCCGAGGCGCGGCGCGTCCGCACCATCGAAACCAGCGAAAGCGTACTCGCCCAGATCAGCAAGCGCGATAATCCGCAGACGGTGATCGGCGCCTACAGGCAACGCCTGACGCCACTCGACCAAATCAGCGGGGATACAATCGTCGCGCTCGAAGGCGTCCGCGACCCCGGCAATCTAGGCACCATCATGCGCACCGCCGACTCCACCGGCGTTGGCGGCGTAATCCTGGTCGGTGAGAGCTGCGATCCATTCTCGGTGGAAGCGGTGCGCGCCAGTATGGGCTCACTCTTTGCCATGAAGCTTGCGCGTGCAACGTTTGAAGAGCTGTTGCGGTTCAAGCAGGAACGCGGCGCCAGCATGATTGGCCTTTCCTTGAAGGGCGCCGCGTTCGACGCCGATCGGCCTGCGCCGGCGCGCGCGATCGTGCTGATGGGCAACGAACAATCTGGCCTGCCGCCGCATATGGAAGCGGCGTGCGACTCACTTGTGAAGCTGCCGATGCGCGGCCGAGCCGACAGTTTGAACCTTGCGATCGCAACGGGCGTGATGCTCTACGATCTCTGGCGGAGACGTGGATATGACGGCGCACGCGCCTGAGCTTTTGATTGCCGATGACTGGCGCGACTACCGCCTGCTGGATTCCGGCAATGGCGGCAAGCTCGAGCAAGTCGGCCCGTATCGCTTCGTGCGCCCTGAGCCGCAGGCGCTATGGGCCCCTGTGCGCCCTGCTGCCGATTGGGATGGCGCCGATGCGATCTTCTCCGCCGCCTCGGCAGAAGATGACGAGGCGGGACGCTGGCGCTTCAATCGCGAGTTGCCGCAAAACTGGACGCTGCAATGGGACGACCTCGCGTTTGTCTCGCGTCCGACTCCGTTTCGACATTTGGCGTTCTTTCCCGAGCATTCGGTGCATTGGCGCTATGCGCGCGACTATTTGAATGCACATCGCGGCCCGCAGCCCGAGGTGTTGAACCTGTTCGGCTATACGGGTTTGGCGTCGCTGGTTTGCGCAAAAGCCGGCGCGAAGGTTACGCATGTCGATGCCTCCAAGAAGGCGATCGGCTTTGCGCGCGACAATCAGCAAGCGGCCGGCCTCAGCGAGGCGCCGATCCGCTGGATTTGCGATGATGCGTTGACGTTCGTGAAGCGTGAAATCCGCCGCGGTCGGCGCTACGATGGAGTCATCCTCGATCCGCCAAAATTCGGGCGCGGTCCAGATGGCGAAACATGGAAGCTCGAAACCGATCTGCCGGAATTGCTCGATGCGTGCCAGACGCTGCTGCGCACCGATCCAAACGATCGCGGCAGCGCTAAGGGCTTCATGATCGCGACGGTGTATGCGGTGCGACTTTCGTATTTGGCGCTGGCGCAAACGGCGCAGCAAATGTTCAGCGGCGGCGAGTGGCAGGCCGGCGAGATGTGCTTGCCGCATGAAGGGCGCAGTGAATTGCTACCGACGGCGATCTTTGCGCGCTGGCGCGGTTAGTGAAAATTGCGCCCTTTCGGCATGACGTTCGCGGCCTTTGATACGTCGAGATTAATGCGAGCATTGCGAGGGTGGCCGGCTTGGCGCGGATCTTCATGGGCGCCTTTGCGCGGCTCATCCGTAGGCCCGGAGGGATCAAGCTTCGCGCCATGCGCTGAGAGTTTAGCCAGCAACGGCGTGTAATCGTGCACGCGTTCAGCGATCACGTGAATGACTCCGCTTTCGCTCTGAACCGGCCCCTCAATCGCGACCAATCGCCCGCCCAGCACTTCACGGCGATACTGCTCAAATAGTTTGGGCCACACGACGATGTTGGCGATGCCGGTTTCATCTTCAAGCGTCATGAAGATAACGCCGGACGCGGTGCCAGGCCGCTGGCGCACCAGCACTAAGCCCGCCACACGCACACGCTCGCCGTTGCGTACCTGCGTGAGTTGCTCCGCCTTGATTACCCGCCGCGACGACAGCTCCTCGCGCAACAACGCAACTGGATGCGCCTTCAGCGACAACCCAATGGTGCGATAATCCTCGACGATGTGTTCGCCCAAGAGCATAGGCGGGAGATCAAAATCCGGCTCACGCGTGCGATCTTCGCCGACCTCGAACAGCGGCAAATCCTCCTGTCCGCCAACGCGGTTCAATCCCCGCGCCGCCCACAACGCATCGCGGCGATCAAGGCCAAGAGAGCGGAAAGCGTCGATGTCGGCGAGGCGTTCGATTTCGGAGACATTCAGTCCACTCTTCAGCCAAACGCTGCGCACGGAATCATATCCATTGCCACGATTATCAACGAGCCGCTTCAGCGCCTCCTTCCTCAAACCACTCCCTTGCCTAAAGCCGAGCCGCAATGCGTGCGTTGACTTGATGTCTTTCGTCATCTCCGCATGGCGTGAATGCAGCTTTGCTGTCGGGTTCGGATTTGCTTCTAAGGTGTTGTCCCAATCGGAGGAATTCACATCGATTGGCCGCACATCAACGCCATGATCAATCGCATCGCGGACGATCTGCGCAGGCGCGTAAAATCCCATCGGTTGCGCGTTGAGGAGTGCAGCGGCGAAAACGTCTGGGTAGAAGCACTTTAGCCAAGATGAGGCGTAGACAAGAATTGCGAAGCTAGCTGCGTGGCTCTCGGGAAAGCCGTACTCGCCAAAGCCTTCGATCTGAGAAAAACAGGCGTGGGCGAATTTCTCATCGTACTTGTTCTTCAACATCCCATTGATGAACTTCTCTTTCAATTCATCGATTTTACCAACACGCTTGAACGTCGCCATCGCGCGACGAAGCTTGTCAGCCTCCGCAGGCTCAAACCCCGCCGCGTGAATTGCAATCTGCATTGCCTGTTCTTGGAATAGCGGCACCCCCAATGTTCGCTTCAGCACAGCCTGCAACGCTGGATAAGGATAAACGATCTCTTCTTTCCGCCTCTGTTGTTCACGGCGCTTCAGATACGGATGAACCATTCCGCCTTGAATTGGTCCCGGGCGAACGATCGCCACTTCAATAACGAGATCATAAAACTCTTCCGGTCGAAGCCGAGGAAGCATCGACATTTGCGCTCGGCTCTCCACTTGAAAAACGCCGATTGAATCAGCCCGACGCAACATCGAGTAGACCGGCTCTTCATTTGGAGGGGTTCTAAGCGTTATGCATTCTTCGCCGGGGTAATGCGCGCTATGCAGATCGAATGCTTTCCGCAAGCACGTCAGCATGCCAAGCCCTAGGACATCGACTTTTAGAATACCGAGATCTTCCAGATCGTCCTTGTTCCACTCAACAACCGTGCGATCATCCATCCTTGCGTTCTGCACGGGCACAACGTCATCAATCTTCTCTCGTGTAATGACGAACCCACCGACATGCTGAGACAGGTGGCGCGGGAAGCCCTGCAATTTGTTTGCAAGCGCCACACAATCCATCAGCTTCTGATCTGTGACGTCGAAGCCCTGCTCTAATAGGTCCTTATTTTCCACCCCTTTTGACCACCAGTGCAACATCTTCGACAAGCTGCTGACACTGTCTTCTGAGTAGCCAAAGACTTTCGCGACCTCTCGAACGGAACTTCGCCCGCGATAACAAATCAATGTCGCCGCTAATGCCGCGCGATCGCGTCCATACTTCTGGTAGATATACTGGATGACTTCTTCGCGCCGCTCATGCTCGAAGTCGACATCGATATCCGGCGGCTCGTTTCTCTCTTCGGAAACGAAGCGATCGAAAAGCAAAACGTTCTCGTTCGGATCAACCGATGTAATGCCCAAACAATAGCAGATCGTCGAATTGGCCGCCGAGCCCCGTCCTTGGCAAAGAATAGGTTTTTTGGGGTTGCCATCTTTATCTAAAGGCGACCGGGCAAAGTCGACGATATCTGCGACCGTTAAAAAGTACGGCGCGTATTGCTTCTTGCCAACGATTTCGAGTTCGCGGCGAAGAGACACACTAATCTTTTCGGGTATGCCAGCGGGATAGAATTTCGCGGCGCCTTCCAAAGCACGAGCTTCCAACGCTTCTTGTGGGGATGGATATCCCGCCGATGTCTCTTCCGGATATTCGTAGCGCAACTGATCCATCGAAAATTGAACGCATTGGAGAAAGCTCAAACTTTCCGCCACGGCTTCCGGCACGTCAGCAAAGAGGCGCATAACCTCTTGCGCCGACTTCAGCCGACGCTCAGCATTTTTGGCCAACAACGCACCAACTTCGTTCAGCGTTTTCTTTTCTCTGATGCACGTAATAACGTCCAGCAATGGCCGATTGTCTGCGTGATGAATCAACGGCTCAGTCGTCGCGATCAATCGCGCTCCAGTTTGCGATGCGAGCTGCTTTAGCTGCCTAATCCGGCGCCGATCTTCACCGTTGAACCGGAACGGCGCTGCGAGCCATGCTTGGCCTGTCGCTTTTCGAATTTTCTGAAGATGCGATCCTAAGCGATACGGCTCATCCCCAAGCTCACACGCGGGAATGAGAATTGTCTGCAGACCTTTGGCATGAGCCAAATAGTCTGAAAAATCGAGCCAACACTCACCCTTCGGCGCCAGCTTGTTACCTACCGTTAGCAGCCGGGTAAGATTGGCGTAGCCCGCACGATCCTTGGGATAGACAACCAAATCTGGCGATCCGTCGCGAAACACGAGGCGACAACCGACGATCATTCGAATATCGCCCTTGCCTTGCTCGCGCATCGTTCTTGCCTTCACGTGCGCGCGTACAACGCCAGCAAGCGTGTTACGGTCAGCAATACCGATCCCAACCAAACCAAGCTCAATCGCTTGCTCCACCATTTCCTCAGGATGCGAGCCTGAGCGCAGAAACGAGAAGTTCGTCGTGACGCAGAGTTCCGCGAAGTCGCTCACGCGAATAGCCCGTGCAGATACCAAAGCGGCGGCTTCTCGCCTTCGCCGTAGAGCCCCTCCCGATAAATCCAGTAACGCCGTCCTTGCTTATCTTCGAGACGATAGTAATCGCGCGTCATTTCGCGCTTCTGCCAATCGCCACTAATCCGTTCCGGCCCCTCCGCGCGCACGACTTCGCGCATCACGCGCCGCCAACGAAACTTGATCGGCGGCCCATCGGGGACGCCCGCCATCACTTCGATTTGCTGGCCGGGTGAGAACAACCGCACCGGCCGGCGCTGCACGCCGTCGGTCGGCGGTTTCTTAGCCTTTCCACCTTGAGACCTGCTCAGCGCCGAGCGCCAGCCGGCAGCACGCTCGGGTGAATGTTCGTCATGGACGGTCGGACGCACGACCCGTTTCGGGCCGAGTCTCGATGTCAAAACGTCAGCAATGCCGCTTATCGTTTCATCAGTCGCGGCGCTCGCCTCGACAGAAACTAACGTTTGAGTACGCTGATTGAACTCCGCAAGCCGCGCAACATCCAACCGCGCCGCCTCAAACCCAAATTCTGCATCCAAATTTTCGCCGACAATATTGAGCTTCTCACGAAAGAGCCGCATCAGCGGCTTCACTTCGCGCAGGGGCTTGCTGACGTTCACCCCGATCACGCGGTCACGGCCATCGACGCCGAACAGCACGAGTTCCGCGCGCAAAATTCCGGCGCCACGCGCGTCGAGCTTTTCGACAACACCGCCGCATAAATCCTGCGCCACCTGCAACACGGCATCTGCTGTAAAGACGGGCTCCAAAAATCGCCGCAACGCAAACACAGGCGGCGCTGGACGGCGCGGCGTCAGCGCTTCCTGTGTGCGCCCAAGCGCCTGATCCAGGCGCAGCATCGCGTTCTCGCCCGCACGCGCGGTGAATGCCGAACGCGGCGCGTGGAGAATTTGACCGATTGTCTTCAAGCCCAATCGGCGCAACAGCGCCGCCGCACTCGGCTCAAGCCGGAGCGCTTCCACTGGCAGCGCCGCAAGCTGCGCTTGCCAATCTTCAGACATAGCAAGCGACGGTGTCAGCCTCTGCTTTTGCTTTGCATACCGGGCAAATGCCCACGCACATCCCGGCGTCGGCGCAATCGCAGCGCGCGCGCCGAAGCCTTGCGCGCGCAATCGTGTTACGACTTCAACGCGCAGATTTTCTTCGCCATCGAACAAATGCGCACAGCCGCTAACGTCGAGAAATAGTCCCTCCGGGGGATCAACCACAACAATCGGGGTAAAGCGCTCGCACCACGCGGCGATATTATCGAGCGCGCGCGCATCCTCTTCCGGCTCCGCCTCCACCGCTTCCAGCTTCGGCTGCATCGCACGCGCGTCGGCAAGCGACATAGCGAGGTTCAACCCAAGCTTGCTCGCGCGTGCATCGACACCTTTCAGCTGAAGCGCGCCATTTTCTTTCGCGTACACTGCAAGCGGGCGATCGTCAGACGGCCCGCGCCCAGAGCGGATCAACCGGTCCGTCCTGATGCGCGGCAGATAGATCGCGAGCCAGCGCGCGTTCTGTGAAGCGGCGCTCATGCGCATTCCAATCCACGATGAAAGAAGAACCAAAAGAGCCGCCGCGATTGCGCGTGAGCTCCGCACGAAACGCCGGGGCCCCCAGCTCATCCGGCTCGGCATTGCTTTCGGCTGGCGCGATGCGCCACCGCGTCCACGCCGCACTCGGGCCACTCGCCGGCATCAACAACAAGCAGCGGGAGCTGTGGCGCTCAGCGAACAGCAACAATCTGCGGCTGGCTTTGAGGTCGAGCGGTTTGCCTTGCGCGCCCAAAGCGCAAATCACGATCGCGCCGGTCGCCGCCAACGCTTGCTCAGCCGCCCACAGCGCATCTTCACGCTTCTTCGCCCGCGCCACGATCAGCCGATCAAGGCTCAGGCCGTATTGCGCGAGCCCCAAGGGATAGGGTGCGCCCTCCTCAGCGAACGCCGCATCCTCGCCAGCCCAAATGACCCCCGCCGGCCCCGCCCAGCTCGCCGCCAGCGCCAGCGTGAACCCCAAAGCCGAAGCCTCGAACCCCGCTCCCGCCGGGCCAATTTCATGCAACGGCTGACCAGCCATAGTGGCCGCCTTGGCAGCGAACCCAGTATGTTGGGCCGACCCCTTAGAGGGGGAAAAGGAAGCTGGACGCGGACTCATGTTCTCTATATGTTCTACACCCCTGAGTCCCCCTCGGCAAGGCGGGCACGGAATGAAATTGGAGGCCGCCCGCCCATGTTCGCCTATGCCTTATTCGACACTGCCATCGGCCGCTGCGCACTCGCTTGGGGTCCGCGCGGCATTATTGGCGTGCAACTGCCTGAGCGCAGCCACGAAGCCACACGCATCCGCCTCATGCGCCTCTGCCCGAACGCGGAGGAGCTTGAACCGCCAAGGCAAATCGCGCGCGCCATTGAAGACGTGTCAGCGCTCCTGCGCGGCGAGAAGAAATCTTTGCGCGCCGTGCAACTCGATCTTTCCCGCGTTCCCGCCTTTAACGCGCGCGTCTACGAAACCACGCGCGCCATTCCGCCCGGCGGCACCCGCACGTACGGCGAGATCGCGCGCGCCATAGGTCAGCCCGACGGCGCCCGCGCCGTTGGCCAAGCGCTCGGCCGCAACCCATTCGCCATCGTCGTGCCCTGTCACCGCGTCGTCGGGGCCGACGACAAACTCGTCGGCTTCAGCGCCAATGGCGGCATCAAGACGAAACTTAAGATGCTTAAGATCGAAGGCTGGCGCGAGAACGAGCCGAGCTTGTTCGAGGAATTGGCTTAGGTCGCCGGCAGGGCAGCAGAGCTTATTTGCACACCAAAACCACGCCGAAATGCGTTAGGTGTTCCAAGTTGCGCCTGTTCCTGAATGCGGGGATACGCATCCAGGCCAGAAAAGCACCCGATGACGTCAGCTCAGATCACCGTTCCCGCCCTTGCGCGCGCGCTCGAAAAGCGCGGCTATGAAACGTTAACGCCGGTACAGTCGGCGATCCTGGCGCCGGAACTGCGCGACGCGGATCTTATGGTCTCCGCGCAAACGGGCTCGGGAAAAACGGTTGCTTTCGGCCTCGCGCTGGCGCCCACGTTGCTTGGCAAAAGCGACCGCTTCGAACAGGCGCGCGATCCGCTCGCGCTCATCATCGCGCCGACCCGCGAACTGGCGATGCAAGTCACGGCCGAAATTCGCTGGCTCTTTGCCGAAGCCGGCGGCGTTGTCGCATCATGCGTTGGCGGCATGGATGCGCGTGACGAACGCCGCGCGCTCGATCGCGGCGCGCATATCGTTGTCGGCACGCCAGGCCGTTTGGTTGACCACCTGCACCGCCGCTCACTCGTGCTCGACAGCCTGAAGGCCGTGGTGCTCGACGAAGCGGACGAGATGCTCAACCTCGGCTTCCGCGAAGAGCTTGAAACGATCCTCGACACCGCGCCTGCCGAGCGGCGCACGCTGATGTTCTCGGCCACGATGCCGCGCTCGATCGCGACCCTGGCCGGCAAGTACCAACGCGACGCCCAGCGTGTGAACACGATCAGCACCGCGAAGCAGCATACCGATATCGAATATCTCGCGCTCACCGCCGGCGCGCACGACGTAGAGAACGCGATCTTCAACGTGTTGCGCTATCACGACGCGGCGAACGCGCTGGTGTTCTGCGGTACGCGTGCGGCTGTTACGCATCTCCAAAGCCGCTTCAGCAATCGCGGCTTCTCGGTTGTGGCGCTCTCCGGCGAGCTTAGCCAAAAAGAACGCACGTACGCGTTACAAGCACTGCGTGACCACCGCGCCAACGTTTGCATCGCGACAGATGTCGCCGCGCGCGGCCTCGACCTTCCCGATCTCGATCTCGTGATCCACGCTGACCTGCCGAAGAACCCGGAAGCCCTGCTCCATCGCAGCGGCCGCACCGGACGCGCAGGCCGCAAAGGCACCAGCGTTCTCATCGTGCCGTATCCGGCGCGCCGCCGCACCGAGCGCTTGCTGCGCGATGCGAAAATCGAAGCGCATTGGAGCGAGCCGCCCTCCGCCGATGATGTGAAGCGCCGCGATGACCAACGCCTGATCGAAGATCCGGTGCTCAGCGCACCAATCGGCGATAGCGAACGCGGCATCATCTCTGCGCTGCTCGAACGCCATGATGTCGACCAGATCGCGGCGGCATTCGCGCGCCTCTACCGCAAGAACCAACCCGCACCGGAAGATTTGATGGCGCCGCCAGCTGACGCCGCCCAAAACCCAACGCGGCCGGCGCCACGCCCCCAAGGCTTTGAACACAGCGCCTGGATCACACTCACAGTGGGCTACGCGCAGAAAGCTGAGCCGCGCTGGCTGATCCCGATGCTCTGTAAAGCTGGCGGCATCACCAAACGCGATATCGGCACCATCCGCATCGAGGATCGCGTTACGCACGTCGAACTCGACGCGGCAATCGCTGATAGCTTCTTCACCCACCTCGACGCAGGCGGGCGGCTGGAGAAAAACATCGTCGCCATGCCGATGCGCGAGCAAGAACACGCGCGGCCTGAACGCAGCGAACGTCCGCAACGAGAAGAGCGCCACGACCGTCAAGATCGGCCGCAACGCGCCGAGCGCCCGGCTGAGCGACAGGATCGTCAAGAGCGCCCCGCTACTGCGCGTCCGGGCCGCAGCGAACGTCAGAGCTTCGAGCCGCGCCGTGGCAAGCCACCCGCAGGCAAGCATGCGGCCAGCAAGCATCCGGCTGGCAAACCGGCCGGCGGCAAGCCGCACAAAAAGAAGAAGACGTGGAATCCGGCTGACTGATTGCCGTCAGGCAACTAGCC
>Ga0163153_10003919_pt1 | contig 19314 bp, 16 predicted proteins | sample OliLakLV19MP6IB1_FD_148629 | JGI IMG/M metagenome (GOLD analysis project Ga0163153, IMG submission 148629) | Freshwater microbial mat bacterial communities from Lake Vanda, McMurdo Dry Valleys, Antarctica - Oligotrophic Lake LV.19.MP6.IB-1 | ecosystem: Environmental > Aquatic > Freshwater >... | reverse complement strand
CAACCGGCGACCCCGCAGAAACGGGGACAGATGATGGGGATTCCATGGACGAACATGTCTTTCTACGCCCTGTCTTGCTGCTTAATTAGAACGACGGGCGGTGTCTCAGCCATGTTGGCACACAGGGTCCCTCTCGGTCTCGCCGACGGGGCCATTCAATGGTGCCGATAGTCGCCGCGTGGTCGCGCCCCGAGACTGCTTGATCCACTCACGAAGCGACCCCTCTCCTATATCGAGATCCCGCGACGCGTGCGAAACCGTCGCCCCTGGCCGAGTGGCCATTTCCACCGCCCCGGACTTGAACTCCGGGCTGAATCTTCGTCTTGTTTGCTTGGACATCGTCTATTCCTATCGCGCCCTTGGGTGCTCTGTCGAGATGTCCACTTTTTCGGGGCAGGGTCACAAAGCTCCTCGCAGAACTGCGCGTCGGCGCGTGAGTCGGGCCGCAGGGCGTGATCGAGGTGCGCGGCCACAACCATTCCCGGACTTCTTCGATAGCCGCAGAAGCGAGCCGAGAAGTGCCACGGAATCCGCTCCCCCCGAAAGCGCCGCCACCGCGGTGACGCCCGGCCGGGACAATCCCGCCGAGTCGAGGGAGCGGCGAACCGCGGAGACGAGAGGTGTCGTGGGCATGCGCGCCGCAACCATACGCTCAAGAAGAGCCGCTCGGGGGAAGCGGCGGCGGGATCACTCCCGCCGAAACGGGGGTCCCTGGGGGCGGAGCACGGAACGTAAGAAAGAACTGCGGGCCCCGAAAACAAAGCGGAGCCGGGATTCCTGAGAGGCTCCGCTTCGCGGACCCCTCCAGAGCAAAGTTGCTGGCGCTCGTTTGTCACTCCCGGCGCAGCGCCCGGGGGTGCGCGAAGCCTGGCCTGACCGACGTGCCGCGCCGCTCGCCGGGTCGCGGCCCGCCGTACTGGAAGAGCAGCGTGCTCCGACGACAGGCACTCGGCGACGAGAACCAGTGCGGGGATCACAGCAGCAAGGGCGACGAGACAGCGTAGCAGCGGAAGCGCAAACGCGGGTTGCACCGCGACGCGGCGGAGCTTGCCCGCCGCAAGGGTTTGGCGCTCCGGACGCCTCCAAGGAGAGTGGCCGGACCTGCCTACGGGCAACCGCGGCGAGCCGATTCGCGCGCCAGTGCCCGACGCGGGCGCACGGACCGATTGGCAAATCGCGCTTGTCTCACCTACGCTCCAGGGTCACGAGCGCCAGCCTACCGCCCCTGGCCGCGATGAGACGAAGTCCCGGGTGCTCTCGCGGCTCGGGCTCTCGGATTGGGACGTCCGCCAGATCCTTCGGGCGTCCTGCCGTTCGCTTGTTCGCGATCGGGCGGGATTGCCGTGACGCAAGGGTAGGGATCGGTATAATTAAGGTGAATGTTGTATCACGAATGGAAGCTCCGAAAGGCGAACGCGTTCGCCGCCGAACGGGCAAGTCCGTGAACCGTCCACCCATCGGGAACACCGCCCACGTGGACACGTTCGTGCGGGACCACCTCCCGCCTGCCGCCGCGTGGCCCGTTCTTCACTACGACCTGCCGAGACTTCGCTACGCCGCGCAGACAAACCTCGCCGCGGAGCTTCTCGACGCCCATGTTGAGGCGGGACGCGGCGATCGAACGTGCCTGATCACCGACGCCCGCCCGTGGACGTATCGCGATCTCCTGGCGGAATCGAACCAGATCGCGCGGGTCCTCGTCGAGGACCTCGGTCTGGTTCCCGGGAACCGGGTCCTGCTCCGCGCTCCCAACACGCCGACGATGGTCGCGTGCTGGATGGCTGTCGCTAAGGTGGGCGGAGTGATCGTCGCCACCATGCCGCAGCTGCGCGCGACCGAACTCGCGGTCATCGCGAGCAAGGCGCGGGTCGCTCTCGCATTGTGCGACGGGATTCTCGCCGACGAGATGGAGAAAGCGCTCGGCTCGGGCGGCGCCCTGCAGCGCGTGGCCTACTTTGACGAAGTCCTGGACCGGGCTTCCCGAAAGGACGCTCAGTTCCGCAACGTCGCGACGGCGGTGGACGACCCCGTACTTATCGCCTTCACTTCGGGAACGACCGGGAAGCCCAAGGGATGCGTCCATTCCCATCGCGACGCGCTTGCATCAGCCGACACGTTCTTCAAGGAGACGCTGCGGTGCGGCCCCGACGATGTCTTCGCGGGCTCGGCTCCCATCGCATTCACCTTCGGCCTCGGGATGAACATCGTCTTTCCGATGCGGGTCGGAGCGTCCATCGCTCTCGTGCCGAAACCCGGGCCGGAACAACTCCTGGAGTGTTGTGAGCGAAATCGCGTAACCGTGCTCTCCACCGTCCCGACGGCCTACCGGGCGATGCTCCCGCTCCTGCCGAAGCACGACGTCTCCAGCGTGCGACTCCCCGTCTCCGCCGGCGAAGCTCTGCCGACGCCGACCAGGCGGGCGTGGATGGACGCGACCGGCATCCCGATGGTGGAAGGCCTCGGAACCACCGAGATGTTCCACATGTTCATCGCCGCATCCGGCCCGGAAATTCGGGAAGGAGCGACCGGGAAGGTCGTGCTCGGGTACGAGGCGCACGTCTTCGACGAAAAAGGGCGTCCGCTTCCCGCGGGCACGATCGGGCGGCTCGGCGTTCGCGGTCCCACGGGATGCCGATACCTCGATGACGAGCGGCAGGAGGAGTACGTCCAGGGAGGGTGGAACTTCACCGGCGACGCGTTTCGCATGGACGAGGAGGGTTACTTCTACTTCCAGGCGCGCACCGACGACATGATCGTTTCCGCGGGCTACAACATCTCTGGTCCCGAAGTTGAAGAAGCGCTCCTCGCCCATGAGGCCGTCTCCGAGTGCGCGTGCGTCGCATCCCCGGACCCCGAACGCGGTTTCATCGTGAAGGCCTTCATCGTGACCGCGCCGAACCGGGAAACAAACGACGAATTGAAGAAATCCCTCCAGGAATTCGCCAAGGCGCGCGTTGCTCCCTACAAGTACCCCCGCGAGGTCGAGTTCGTTTCCACCCTGCCGCGAACGGAAACCGGCAAGGTTCAGCGATTCAAGCTTCGCCAGCTCGAGCTCGATCGCAAACGCGTCGGCTGAGCCGGGGCCTTCCTCCGGGAATCGCAACGGAACGCGGCGGAGCGGCTACCGCCAGTCCGGCGCAACGAGGCGTCTCTTCCCGGAGCTGTCAAGGGCGACGCCCGGTGCGTCGAGAGCGGTGCGATCCCAGAGCTTGCACGTCACCTCCTTATGCTTCTGATCCAGGGCCTCGCAATAGTTGGTGAACTCGCAACGCCGGATCTCGGCGCCCCGGCCGAGCCGGATCTTTCGCAGCCAGTCAGGATCGGCTAACGCCTGCCGAGCAGCGGCGACGATGTCCGCGTCACCGTTCCGCAGGATGGCCTCGGCCTGCTCGAACGTCCCCACACCCCCAGATGTCACCACCGGCGTCGCGAGACCGGCCCTTCGAAGGTCCTCGCGAATCCGAGCTGCAAGTGGAACGTTGCGCCCGAAGGGGCCCTTCGCGTCCGAGTAGACGGTGGGCATGCACTCGTACCCGCTGCGGCCGGTGTACGGATAGGCCGCCGCACCCGGCTCCGGCTGCTTCGCGTCCTCGAACTTGCCCCCCTTCGACAGCGAAATGTAGTCGACCCCGGCCTTGGCAAGCTCGACAGCGTAGAACGCGGCGTCGTCAAGTCGTGTTCCCCCGTCGACGACCTCGTCTCCAAGCATGCGGCAGCCCACGACCCACGACGCGCCCACCCGCGCCCTGACGGCGCGGTAGACCTCGAGAGGCAGTCGCAGCCGGTTCTCCCGCGAGCCTCCGTAGCCGTCGTTCCGGACGTTCAGCGCCGAAAGGAACGAGGCCATCGTGTACGCGTGAGCAAAGTGCAGCTCGACGCCGGAGAACCCGGCCGTCCGGGCTCGCTCCGCCGCTGCTGCGAAGATATCGGGCAGGGTGCGCGGGAGGTCGCGGACGTGGTCGCGGTGCAGGTCGTTGACGCGTTCGCGGACGCCGAACTTCAAGTCTTCCAGTTCCCGCTCGTCGAGGATCTGCTCCAATTCTTCATCCGTCGACGCGAGCAGTCTCTGCCGCACCTCATCCTCGGAAGCCGCCGTCCAGTGATCTTTTCCCCCCGCCTCGTTCAGTCGATGGCGATGTTCCGGTCGGACCCCGAGAAATCGGCGGAGGTAGTTCTCCTTCGTAGGTCTCCTTTTGATCGCAAGAAAATCCAGGATCTGGATGAACAGCGTGGTCTCTCCCCTGCTTGCCTCCGCCACGGTCGACACCAGCCTCTGCAGCCCGGGCACAAACCGGTCGTTTCCGATCCGCAACAGCGGCCCGCTCGGGACGTCACGCACACCCGTCGCCTCAACCACGAGCGCGCCCGGCCGACCGCGCGCGAGCCTCTCATACCACTGAAGTACGGCGTCGGTGACGAATCCGTCTGCGGATGCGCGCCACGGCACCATCGCTGGAACCCAGGAACGCTGTCTCAACTCCAGCGGACCGACTCTAATGGGGCGGAAGAGAAGGGCGGTCTCCGCTTCGGACTCAGTGGGCCACTGCGTCGCGGGCAGACGATGCCGGATTCTCTCGGGCGGCCTCCACATACGCGATCCTCAGTACATGCGGGCGCGCGCGTCACCAGACGGGCGGCGTGTTGACATGCAGGGAGAGAGACGTGGTGGGGCTCGGATTCGTCCAGCGATGAGGTTCGCTCGAAAGATGCCAGATCGAGTCGCCCGCTTCGAGAAGGGTCTCCATCAAGCCGACGAAATAGCGAAGTCGACCCTCAATCACCATCACGAACTCTTCGCCGACGTGCGAGAAACCGGCCGAACGCCCCTGGCCGTGCGGGGTCGTGTAGAGAGTCGCCTGCAAGGTGCTGCGCGTTGTGGTGATGAGGCTTTCTCCAACCGCGTTCGTCTTGCCAACGACGAGCGGCATGCCTGCGCTCTTGCGAGTAACGATCGCACTCCGGTGCCGATCCGTCTCGAAGAAATAGACCATCTCGACGCCGAGGTAGTGGGCCGCGCTCCGCAGGTTGTCCACTGAGATGCTCGTCTGTCCGCGTTCCAGCTTAGATAGGTAAGAACGGGTCAGACCGGTGCCGCGCGCGAGATGGTCAAGCGTCAGTTCCCGCTGTTTGCGTAGGGCCGCGATCCGTTCGCCCACTTGTTTGCCGATGGGGCGACTTGTGGCGGCGCGGACGCGAGAGCCGCGTTTATCGGGCATGACCGGTTCCTTTAAACTTCTGTGTACGTGCGCGCGAGGAGACGACATAGCCGGCACCGACCACGACCAGCCACGGGCCGGCGGCGAGGAGGGTCACCTTGAGTCCGGGAGCCCACCAAGTGGTCGCCAGCACCGTCATCAGGCCAACGGCACCCAGGATCGATCCGGGAATGCCGAAAGGGGAGCGGAACGGGAGTGGCTGTCCGCTGCGGGCCCACGCGGCACGAAAGCGGATGTGGGTCACGAAGATCATCCACCACACGAGAAGACCTCCGAACAGAGCGACGCCGAGGAATCCGACGTACGCGGACTCGGGCCAGGCCCACTGCACCAGCATCGCTCCCGCGAGGCCAAGGGTCGAGGTCAGCAGAGCGTTCAGGGGCGTGCCGCGTGAGTTGACGGCACCCAGAGTGGCGGGCACATAGCCGGCCCGGGCGAGCGAGAACAGTGTGCGCGCCACCAGGTACAGATTCGCGTTGGCCGCGGAGAGGGCGGCGGTGAGCACAACGAAGTTCATCACCGCTCCGGCTCCCGGAATGCCGCTCCGCGACAGCACCGTCACGAACGGGCTCTCGCTGACTCCGGTCTGATTCCAGGGGATGACACCGACGAGGACGATGACAGTGGCCAGGTACATTGCGGACAGGCCGAGGACCATCCGCACCATCGCCTTGGGGATTGTGACAGCCGGATCCTTCGCTTCCCCCGAAGTGACGGCAACCACCTCGACACCGATGAACGAGTAGAGCGCGAAGCAGGAGGCGATCCAGATCCCCGTGAGTCCCGCCGGCATGAAGCCACCGTGGCCGGCGTAGTTTCCGAGGCCTATTGGCGCGTCGCCGGTAAGGCCCGCGAGCAGGCCGAACCCCAGCAACACGAAGGCGACCACCGCGACAACCTTGATCATCACCAGCCAATACTCCGCCTCGGCGTAGGTCCGCACGGCGCCCGCGTTCGCAAGGACAAGCAGGACCGAGAAGGAGGCGACCCAGACCACGCCGGGCGGGTCGGGAAACCAGTAGCGCATGTAGACCGCGACCGCGACCATATGTCCGCCGGTCGACACGATCTGCATCAGCCAGTACGAAAGCCTCACCAGATAGCCGGCGAACGGCGAGACGTACATCTCGGCGTACACCCCGAAGCTCCCAGCCGTTGGATGAGCGACGCACATTTCGGTCAGAGCGCCGGCGAGCAAAACGGAGAGCCCAGCCATCAGCAGGTACGACACCGCGACCGCCGGGCCGGCCACCCCCACCGAAAGTCCCGAGCCGAGAAAGAGCCCGGTGCCGATCGCGCCGCCGATCGCGAGCATGGCCTGGTGCCGCGCGCCGAGGTCGCGGGCGAGCACCTGCTCGCGCTCGACGCTCGGATGCCGGCGCAGGTCGTCGCTACCGGACGTCACGGCCCTGGTTCAAGATAATCACGTTGCCGCTCGCGCAGTCGCCAGCGGGCGAGACGAGAAAAACGACCCAGGCCGCGATCTCCGTGGGTTCCATCGCGCCCCGCGGCATCTGAGCCACCGCGCGTTCGAGCACATCAGGCGTCAGCACGCCCATGAGCGGTGTCCGCGTCATCGCCGGCGCGACCGAGTTGACTGAGATCGACTGCCGCGCAAAGCGGCGCGCGAGGTCCTTGGTGAGATTGTCAAGAGCCGCCTTGCTCGCCCGATAGTGGGCGGGGTCGAACACGTCAAAGTTGTAGGCCCCGTTGGAGGAGATGTTCACGATCTTCTTGACACCCGGTCGACCGAGCATCAAGGGGATAGCTCGCTGGCAACAGTAAAACGCGCTCTCAAAGTTCACAGCGAGCTGGTGGCGCAGCTCATCCGGCGGCGTCTCCACAAACTCGCTCATAAAGCAGGCGCCGGCGTTGTTGACCAGAATGTCGACGCCACCGTGGCGCGCCCCCACGCGCTCGAAGAGCGCTTGGACCGCTGCCGGATCCGTGAGGTCGGCGACCTCGGGAAAGAAGGCCGCGGGGCCACGAGGCACGAACTCGCGGGCCAGCCCTTCGAGACCGTCCAGCCGTCGGTCAACGCCGACGACATCCTCACCCTGCGCGATCAGCGCCCGCGCGAAGGCGCTGCCGAGCCCACCTGCCGCACCGGTGACGACGGCGAGCCGCCGCGCCATCAGGTGACCAGCGACACGACGGGCTCGTCCGGGTCGTAGTCGCGGGTGCGCACGATGCGCTCCACCTCGGCGACGGTCCGCTCGATCTCGTCGAACGTGTTGTAGAAGTGGGGTGAGACACGAATTCCAGCCTGAGCGCGAAAGTCGACAAGGAAATCGCGGGATTTGAGCCGACGCGCCACGTGGCGGGCGTCGGGCACCGCGAGCGCCACCGTTCCGGCCACGCGTTCGGGATCGCGCGACACCGTACAGCTCCAGCCGCGTTCGTCGATCATTTCGATGAGGCGCTTCGTCATGCGCTTCGACTTGTCGCGGATGCGATCGACCGTTGCCGCGGTGACGATCTCGAGGCCGGCGAGGGCGGCATAGTAAGCGGGAACAGCAGGGGTTCCACCCATCATCCGCATGGCGTCCCCGCGCGGCTGCACGGGCGATGTCTCGAAGGCGAAGGGGTCGCGATGGGCCAGCCAACCGGTCAGGCGCGGCCGGAGATGCTTCAGCAGGTCGGGCCGGGTGTACAGAAAGGCGTTGCCGGGTCCGCCGCAGAGCCACTTCAGGCAGCCACCCACCGCGAAATCTACGCCCAGGCTCGCGACGTCGACCGGGATGATCCCGGCGGACTGGTACGTGTCGAGGACGACCACCGCGCCCACCGCGTGCGCGCGCTCTACGATGGCGCTGATGTCCATGATGTAGGAGTTGCGAAAGAGCACATGGGAGATCGCTACCACCTTGGTCTCGGCGTCGATCGCCTCGATCACCCGCTCCTCCCGCACGGAGAGATCGGCCTCTCCGGGCACCATCTTCACATTCCAGCCGATCGCCTGTTGTGCCTGGAAGAGGTAGAGCACAGACGGAAAATCGTTCTCAAGGCACACGAGCTTGTTCTTTCCGGGCCGTGGCTCAATGCACGAGAGCACAACCGCCTCGGCGGTGGTCACATTCTCGTGCATGCTGACCGAGCCCGGAGGAGCGCCGATGATGGTGCCGATCCGGCCCCCGATCTGCCCAGCCATTTCCCACCAATGCTCTTCCCACGCTCGGATGCCACGACTCGCCCAGATCTCGGCGTAGCGCGCGAGCCCAGTCGCCGCGCCGCGAGGCATCGCGCCGAGCGAGTTGCTGATCATGTAGACCGTGTGATCGAGGATCGGAAACTCGCCCCGGAAACGGAGCAGAGTGTCGTCGTGGCTGTCGTGGCTCATGTCGGTCGCCGTCCTCCCCTCAGCGTTCCTGCACAGTGGGCCGCATCACAATCTGGTTGATCGACACACGGTCCGGGAGGCCGAGCACGGACAACGTCGCTTCCGCAACGTCCTCGGAGGTGAGCATCCGGTCCAGCGGGATGGGCGGCGGCAGCGCGGCCGGGTTCTTCGGATCGAAGTACGTCGTGGCGGTGATGCCCGGATAGATCGCGGTGACCTTCACGTTGTGCTCCTGCACCTCGTTTCGTAGCGCCTCCGCGAGCGCCCGCACCGCAAATTTGGTGGCGGAGTAGATCGAACCGCCGGGTGAGTACTTAAGCCCCGCGACCGAGTCCATGAACACGACGTGCCCCCGCTTTCGTTCGATCATGCCGGGCAGCACGAAGCGTGTGCAGTAGTACGAACCCAGGAAGTTCACCCGCATCTGCAGTTCGACGTCCTCCGGTCGCGTTTCCGCGATGCGCCCGCCGATCGCGAGGCCAGCGTTATTGACGAGCACGTCGACGCGCCCGAAACGCGCTTCGGCGGTGCGGACAAGCTCCTCGGCATCGGCTCGATCACCCACGTCGCCCGGCACCGCCACAACATCGACACCTGACGGGTCGAGTTCACGCGCCAGCACTTCGAGCACTTCCGCTCCCCTCGCAGAAACGACGACCCGCATTCCCTCGCGGCGGCAAGCTCGCGCGAGGGCCTCGCCGATACCGCGGCTCGCTCCGGTCACGATCGCGACCTGACCCAAAAGGCGGCTCATGCGCGCCTCGGAGTTTCGTTCGGCGCCACGACCGTGGCGGCCGGGACCACAGCGGCCCGCTGGGCGTAGAGAACCGGGAGGCTCGCCAGAACGATCACGGCGGCCAGCAGGAAGCCACCCGCGTATCCGAAGGCCGGCACAACATGGCCGAACACAAAGTTGCCGGACGTGATGCCAAGATCGATCGCTGTCCCGAAAACGCCGAAGGCCAGGCCGCGCTCCTTTGGCGGAACAAGGTCTGCCACGAGCGCCATCAGGACGGTGTAGATCGCGCCGTGGCCGATACCGTAAAGGACCCCGGCGGCGATCAAGGAGGGCAGCGCCGCGGATGTGGCGAGGAGGGCGAAAGTCCCGGCGATGATAAGCATGAGCAAAGCGGCGGTGGGCTTTCGTCCCCAGAAGTCAGAAACCCTTCCCATGCCGGGCCGGCTGATGAACGACAAGACCGAGAACACTGTGAAGAAGATTCCTGGGTTGGCGACACCGGAGTCGCGGGCATGGAGCGGAAGGAAGGTCTGGATCGCGCCGTAACCGAAGCTGACGGCCAAAGTCACGAACAAGGCAGGCCCAATCATGCGCGTGAGCGCACCCGCATCGCTCCAGGACAGCGCCTGCGTGCTGGCCGGAGCCGGGACCTTGAGGGCCAGGGCGCAGACGAGAACCCCAAGAGCCAGGAGCGTCGCCGCCGCCACAAACGCGGTCGGACCGCCGGTGTTCAGCAGGTACGCGCCAAGCGCGGGACCGAACGTAAAGCCGAGGCCGTTGAGGATGCCGTAAATCCCCATTCCGGTTCCGAGGCGATCCTGAGGCACGATTTCCGATGCCATCGCCGAGGTGGCGGTCGTCGCCATTGCCCAACCAACACCTTGAACGACGCGCAGGCACAGAACGCCCGTGGACGAGGTCGTGAAGAGGTACCCGGGACAGGGGAGCAGCAGCAAGAGCGCTCCTACGATGAGGATAGCCTTGCGACCACGACGATCGGCCTCCCGGCCAACGAACGGCCTGACGACCATGCTGGTCAGAAAGTAGGCGCCGAGGATCGTTCCCATGCGTCCGGCTTCCCACCCCTGATCTCTAAGGTACAGCGGCAGGCCCGTTACCAACATCAGGGACAGCCCGAGCGCAAGCATCCCGTAGGCCGCAAGGATGAGGAACGTCGGCGTGAAGATGCGCGCGCGGCTCTCGGTCATCACTCTTCGGCTCGCAAGGAAGGCGGGGCGAGCCGCAGAACATCGTGCGAGGTGGTAAGGAGCGCGTGCACCGGGAGGCTTTCGACGCAGGCTCGGACGCAGGGCTGTGCCACGCAGGTCAAGCAGGCCGAGGCTGCGCGACTCCTGAGTGACTGGTAATCAAGCATCGCCTGCTTCTGGAGGCCGAACTGCTCGTAGTACATCCTATGGTGGAGGATGTCGGGGACCGCGACGTCGTATGGGCATGCGGACAAGCACGGAGCCGGGCAGGGAATCGGGCATGCTTTGCCGATCGTTGCGACGTGGTAGGAGCGAGCAAGCGAAACGTCGGCACGCGTGAAAGGCGTTGAAGCCGCTTCGACGGCCGCCGCCACGGTCTCCGGTCCAGTCATCGTGTACTGGACAACCTGAATGCCGGGGTGACTGAGGACCCATCGCGTCGCCGCTATGCGCGCATCGAGGTAACGGCCACGCCCCGCCATGTCGTTCGGGTCGTAGCCGTCCTTGCCGACGCCTTTCACCGCGTTCGCAGCGACGGCGCCGACCATGATCTTCATCGTGGCAACGGCAAGCCCACGCTGCCCAGCGGCGGCCACGAGGCGCGGAGTGTCCGGCCACCCCGTGGACCCATAGAGGTCGCCTGAGGTGGTCGGGTTGAAAGCGATGAGCATCAGGTCGTATCGACTGTCGTCGACGATTGCGCCGACGATTGTCGAGAGCTTCGGGTCGTGAGTGGAGGCCCCCAGGAACCGGACCTTGCCATCGGCCTTGAGGCGCTGATAGGCCTCGTGCCACACGGGGTTGCCAAGCGCTTCCACCCGCTGCACATTGTGGATCAGCATGCAGTCGATGTAGTTCGTGCCCATCCGCTCCAGACATTTGTGGACCCGCGCGACCACTTCGCCCACAGTCGCGGTGAGGTCGTTCTGGAGGCCGTCCTGGAACTTCGCCGAGATGAAGATCTTCGACCGGTCGCGTCCCTTCAGGGCGACACCCACCATCTCGTTGTGCCCGCCGTTCAAGTACTTCTCGGCGGTATCAACATAGTTGATGCCGGCGTCGAGCGATGCCACCAAGTCGTCCGCCTTGAGGCATAGCCCCGCCGCGACCCTCGAGACCCGGACCCCTGTCCGGCCCAGTGTGACGTAGTGCTCCGGACCCACCCGGCGCGGCGTCACTGGCGGTGCGGCGGACACAGCCTGGGCGGCGGCGGCCTGACCACTCGCAGGCACAGTTGCAGCGGCGGCCCCGCTGAGTATCCGGAGAAAGTGCCTTCGATCGTTCACTGACTGAGACACGGGATGCCCCTTCCCTTTGGCGCAATGTAGGTTTCGCACAGCACTGTCTGGTAGCTCCGCGGGGGATAGCGTCGCCCTCGAATGTAGATCGCGTTAACGTGCGAGCGCACCTGAAGGGGGTCGCCACGCGTCAGGATGAACGTCGCCTCTTTCCCGACTTCGATGCTGCCCAGGCGGTCGTCGACGCCGAAGATGCGCGCCGCGTTCAGGGTCAGGGCTCGCAGCGCATCTTCAGGAGAAAGCCCGTAGGCGACGGCGAGACCGACGTTCGGGACCAGGTTCCGCGACAACGTGACCTCATTCGACTGGAACGCCACGATTACACCCGCAGCGTTCAGCCGTGCCGCGTTGCCGTAGGCCGCTGCCGCATTCTCGAACCCGTCGGGCTGCTGATCGATCTGGACAATCACCGGCACGCGCTGCTCTCGGAGTTGGGCGGCAACCCGTGGCGCGTCGGCTCCGCCCGACAGGATCATTTTGAGGCCGAACTCACGTGCTATTTCGAGACCGAGCAGGATGTCGTCGCGCCGCTGTGCACGGACCACCACCGGCAACCCGCCAGCCACGGCCTCTGCAACTGCTTCAAGTTTGGGATCTGACAGCGAGGTTGGGTTCGCAGCGCGGCGGGCCGCGTAGTCGCGGGCCTGCTGCAGCGTCTGGCGAAGGAGGCTGGCTATGCCCTGTCGGGTCACCGGGGCACGTCCGCGCCCGCCCCACACGAGCTTCGGCCCCTCGCCGAGGTTCACATGGAGCGCGGCGCGCTCGACGACCGCAACGTCTGAGAGTGATTCGCCCGCTGTCCGCATGAGGGCGCTCTGTCCAGCGATGACGTTGGAGGGCCCGGGCGTTGAGAGAATGATGGTGGTGCCGGCAGCACGGACGACGGGGATCAACTCGGAGTCGAGAAAATAGGCGTCGGCGGCGCGGACATGCGGAGTCAGCGGATCGGATGACTCGTCTGCGTCGTTCGCCGCGGGGACCTGCGCGATCTCGGTAAGGCCGATGCCGGTGCCGAGATCGATGAAGCCGGGACTAGCGGTGAGTCCGGCGCCGTCCACGACTTGAGCCCCGACCGGGATTCGGACGCTGGCTCCGACTGCGGTAATCCTCTCACCCGTGACGAGGATCGTCCCCCGGTCGATCGGGGGCGATGAAACGGTCAGGATCCGCAGGTTGGTGACCGCCCAAACGCGTTCGGGCGCTGGCGTTGCGGACAACGCGATCGCCCCGAGGGCGAGGATCGAAATCGCTGTCAAGGCATCTCTCCAATCCACGATCGATCCCGCGAGCGTTCAAACACGAGCTCGCCGTCGATGTACGTGCGCTCGCAGCGTGCAAAGGAATCGAATGGATGGCGATCGAAAACGGCAATGTCCGCGTGCTTGCCTGGCTCCAGACTACCCACATAGGCGTCGACGCCGACCACTCTCGCCGCGTTGATCGTCACCGTCTTTAGCGCGGAGCTTTCATCGACGCCTCCGTATCGCAGGAGCTTGGCCGCCTCGATGTGAAGGCGTTGAGCAAAGAAGGGGAAGTCCGAGTGCAAGGAGACGAGGACGCCCGACGCGATAAGAAAGGCCGCATTCTGGGGTATCTGATCCCAGTGTTCGAGCTTTCGGCCGAACGCATCGGGATACACTGAGACCGCAACCCCGCGCTGCGCGAGATCTCCCGCGACCTTGTAGGCCTCCATCGCGTGTTGGAAAGAGGCGATCTTGAACCCGAACTCGTCGGAAAGCCGCAACAGCCCGAGGAACTCGTCGCGCCTGTAGGCGTGGATGTGAACGCGGACTGCCCCGCGGAGCACGTCGGCGAGAGGCTCGAGACGCGGGTCCTTCGCCGGCGCATGACCTCGTTCTGCCGCAGGCTTCGCCTGCCACTGGTCGAAGCGCTCCTTGTACTCTTTCGCACGCGTGAACGCGTCGCGCAGCAGGGCCATCACCCCCATCCTCGTCACCGGCATGCGGTTCTGGCGTCCGTAGACCCCCTTGGGGTTTTCGCCGACCGCCATCTTCATGAGCCGCGGTGCGCCAGGGAAAGCGACCTCGCCATACGGGCGGTCGGGCTTCAACTTCACGACGGCACCCTCGCCCCCGATTACGTTACCGCTGCCAGGAAAGATTTGGGTCGTGGTGACCCCGGCCGCGACAGTGCGCCGGATCGCCGGGTCGTCACCGTTGTACGCATCGGCAATGCGGACGTGGGGGGTGATCGGATCGGACGTTTCGGTGACATCGTTGTTGGCGGGGGACTGCGGCCAAGAGCCAACGCCGACGTGGGAGTGGGGGTCGACGAGCCCCGGCAGCACGTACCGACCCGTCAGGTCAACGATCTCGGCCCCGGCAGGGATCACAACGTCACGACCGACCGCAACGATACGGCCACCGGAGAACACGATCGTACCGCGTTCGATCGGCGGCCCGACCGCCGTCAACACGGTCGCGTTCCGAAGCGCAATTGGGCGGCTCTGCGCTTGGGTCGCCGCCGCGAGGAGGGATAGGGCGGCGACCACAGTCGCTGTGACAAAAGAGAGTCTCACGGAGGCCTTGTCGATCTCAGTTTTCGTACGAATACTCCTCGGGAATCTCGGACGTGTGGTCGTGCCACAACCACCAAGCGCCATTAGGTTGCTTCATATACACCCACGTGATGCGTCCGTGCAAGCGCTCGGCAAAGCTGCCCTCGGGTCGACGGATCTCCCGATAGACGGTCACGATCCGCATATCTCCGAGCTCAACCTCGCTGCGGTGGAACTGGTTCAGGTCGAGAAACTGACGAATCTTGAACATCTGCTCGACGCGCCGACGCCACAAGTCCTTGGGATAGACCCAAGGTGACGCAGGGTCGTACACGGACACGTCGTCGATCATCTCGGCGAAGTACTTGTCGATGTCGAACCCGCTCGTCGCGTCGGTGGCCCGTCGCTGCTGGGCTTGCGGCGGTTGAGGGGTGCCCCGTCTATCCTGGCTTTCGCCTGGGTAAGGCGCGGCGGCGGCAATGACGGCGCTCAAGGCGCAGGCGGCGACAAGTCGCGATCGCATGGTGGTCACCCTACTTGGTCTGCTGGAAGCTCAACATCGGGGGAAGATGAGAGAAGTGCTGCGCGACGATGAGCCAGTTTCCGTCCATCTTCTTACTAAGAACGTAGGTGCCGCGCTCCTGCTTCTTGAAGACCGTTCTGCCACGCTGGACCTGCCTCGTCACGTAGAGGGTCACGAAGGCGCTGTCGCCGCGGACGTGAACCTTGCGGTGCCGGGAGCGCCAGGTGAGCGTCTTTTGTAGCGTTCGCTGATCCTCGAGGTACTGCTTCCACTCCGCCCATCCGGTGAGACGGAAACCGTCATCAGGGTCGATGACTGTGAGCCGCGGGTCGCGCCAATAGAAGCGGAGCGCGCCATCGATGTCGTCCGAGGCGAGGGCGATCCGGAGGTCGCGGAGAACCTGAGAGATCTGACCTTCGGGCGTAGATGTGTCGATCTGAGCCGACGCCTTAGGCGCTGCGAGAAATAGGGCGAGGCCAAACGTGACCAAGCCGAGAGTTATTTTCTTCATACCTTTTCCTTCTGCCATATCTCCTACTTTCTGTATGCGTAGTCTTCTGGAATTTCGGATGTGTGGTCATGCCAGACCCACCAATCGCCGTTTGGTTGCTTGAGATACACCCATGTGATGCGTCCATGCAGGCGCTCCGTGTAGCTGCCTTCAGGGCGTCGGATCTCACGGTCCACCGTGACGACACGCATGTTGTCGAGGACGACTTCCGTGCGGTTGAACTGGTTGAGATCCGTGAACTCGCGGATCTTGCGCATCTGAACGACGCGCTTTCGCCAGCTCTCCTTGCCGTCGTAGATAAACGGCGAGGCCGGATCGTAGACCGCAACATCATCCTCCATGTTCCCGAAGTAGCGGTCCATGTTGAATGGAGGAGTCGGTGAGGGCGATGGCTGCGGTGTGGCGGCGGCAGGACGTGGCCGGTCCTGTCCGTTAACGATTCCGGCGACTAGCAGGGTCGCGGCAACCCCGACGAGGAACTTGCTCTGCTTCATAGGCACCTCTTAGAACTGGAATCGAACGCCGAACTGCGCCTGGAAGGGCGCGAGCGCCTGGGTGGGGCTTCGAAAGATGGCACTGGTTTCGACGCCGTTGTAGTTGTTGTAGTTGACGGTGTTGAGAATGTTGAACGCCTCGGCGAGAAGTTCAAGCCGGCGACGCCCTCCGAGCTGGAACTCTTTCGAGAGCCGTGCGTCTGCCGAGAAGAAGCCATCGCCACGGAGCGCGTTATAGGTGGCGCCGGCGCTGCGGTCGTTTCCGGCCACGCGATCACCAGTGGTGTCGCGGCCCGCCGTCGTGGTGTACGGGAAAGCTGAGGCGATGTTCACGACAACGCCCAAGTCGAAGTCGGCAGGCAGTCGCAGTTTGGCGCTCGCGACGAACCGATGTCGCACGTCGTTCGGCATGGGACCGAAATCCGCTTCGCGCAGGAAGGGCGAGGTCGACGGTCCATCCATGTCCGCCTTCAGAAGAGTGTAGGAAACCAGGAACCCTACCTTCCGCGCAAAGCTGCGGCGGATCTGCACCTGAAGGGCGTCGCTTTCCATGCGTCCATCCGCCATGTTCACGGTTACTGCGGCGCAACTCGCGCGGAACGGGCATACGCCACTCGCGTTCGGGTGGTTGACGTTTACATCGCGGCCGTTGTTTCGGCTGCGGATAGCTGCGTAGTCGAGCCCGACTGCGATGTCGCCTCCAATCTGGCGCTCGACGCCCATCGTGAACTGGTGCGCGAACGCCGACTCGACAAAGACGCCAGGGAACTGGCTGGTGAGCGAGATCCGTGAGAAGGTCCCGAGGAGCCCGTCGCTCGGCAAGTTCGGGAAAAAGCTGGCATTCACCGCCGGGTTTACGGAGACGAAGGATTGGGCGCGGTCAGACTTGAGTGTGCCTTGGGTCGAGATTGGATCGTGACCGCCCTCCGTAAACAGGCCCCAGCCGCCTCGGATCGAGGTGCGGCCATCGGACCCCGCAGCCCAGTTGAAACCGATGCGCGGCTGCACGTTGTTGCGGTCGGTCTCCCGGGATTTGTAGACGGTGGTCGCGTTCGCTCCGCCCGGAGCGGTCGAGATCAGGAAGCGGACCTTGTCCTCGAAACTGTTGAGGCCACTGGGCCAATCCGCGCCTCCATAAGATCCGGAATACGATTCCAAGTCGTAGCGCAGGCCCAGGTTCAGGGTCAGTCGCGGCGTAACCTTCCAGTCATCCTGGATGAATACACCATAGAAGTTGCTGTTGAGATCTGCCGCCGGGCGGGAGTAGCGACTCAGCGTGTATTGGATCGGCGGGTTGGTCGCGGAGGGCGCTTCCTGGCGCGCGAAGGTGAACTGGCCGAACTGAAAGAGGTTTAACTTTGTAGGCAGGCGAACGATGTTGACTTCACCGCCGACTTTGAACGAGTGATCGCCCTTCCATGTGAACCCGCGCGTAAAGACGTTCGCCACGATCAGATTCTTCTGAGTTCGGCCCTGGGGCATGTTGGTTGGAGTACCGCTCTGGAAGCCGGCGAAGTTGAGGTTGGGCATCCCGCTGGTTGCCGGTCGGTCGGTGAAGCTGCGCGAGTAGCCGAGGCGCAGTTCGTTGATTCCGCGCCCGCCCACGGTGGTCGTGAGGCGGGCCACCAGGAAGTTGTCGTTTTGCTTTTCGGTGAAGCGCGAGTCGGCGGCCGCGTTTGCAACTGCGGCCTGATTGTCCGCTTGCTGGCGATCGTACAGATACGTGACGTTGAGGACGTTCGCACCCGTAAAGCTATGGGACAGCTTGAGGAAGAGGTTCGTCCGCGCGTAGGGCTGACTGATCTCCGTACGCTTGTCGGCGAGGTAGTTCACTAGGCCGGGCGGGATGAGGATGGTGGCGGACTGGTCTGAGTCCCAGCGTTCTACGTTCGCAAAGAAGTGCGTCTCGTCCTTAACGATCGGGCCGCCTATGTTGGCTCCGAACTGGTATTGGTGGAACGGCAGCTTTCCAGACGCGAACTCATTCTTCTTGTCGACGGCGTCGTCACGCAAGTAGGCGAAGGCGTTGCCGCGAAAGTCGTTCGTGCCGCTCTTCGTGATGACGTTGATCACACCCGCCTGCTGACGACCGACCTCGGCTGAAAACTGGTTTCGCAGAACCGTGATCTCTTGAATCGCCTCCATCGAGAACTGCGCTCGCGGCGCGTCGGTAATCCCTGTCCCTCCTCCTGTCAACTCGTCGTTGAGATCCACGCCGTCCACATAGAGAGACTTGAAGCGCTCGTTAAAGCCGAAGAAGGAGATGGCGTCTGACGAACCCGAGCGCGTGGAGCCGAAGTCGGTGCCGACACCCGGTGCCAACAGGGCGAAATCCTGGAATCGACGACCATTGACGGGGATCTCCTGCAGCATTTGCGCGTCAAACTGCGTCTTCAATTGGTTCTGAGTGACGTCGACAAGGGCACCATCGGCCAGGACCTCGACCGACTCAGTCGCCGAGGCGATCTGAAGCTGAACGTCAACCGTGGCGACTTCGGTTCCGCCCAGTTGGACACGCCGCTCCATCGGGCGGAAACCCGACAACTCGACGCGAATCGTGTAAGCCCCTGGAGGAAGGCCATCGATTCGGTAACTCCCCCGGCCCGACGAAGTCGTGGCGCGGACGCGTCCGGTGTCTGTATTGGTGGCGGTGACGCTCGCGCCGGGCAGGGCGGCGAGTGTCTGATCGCGCACAACCCCGTTGATGGCCGACGTCGTGAGTTGTGCGTGGGCATCGACGCCTCCGAATACGACCAGCGCTCCAAGAATCATCATCGTTCGAAGGATTGGTTGCGACATCTGTCACTCTCCCGCATCGTGGGCTGCTTTCAAACGACGATAAAGGCGAGTGTCATTAATGTCAAGAAGTTTCATAAGAAATTCTCTTGACATGCGCAGGCACGTGATTGGGCGGCTCCCGAAAGTGATTGGATCGGTCTGCGATGCCGGAACGCGGGGACCGCCTGGGGGACGGACGACACAACGAAGGAAGGACGTCCGGGATCAGCGCGCCTCGGGAGCGATGATCGCCACATCGGCGAAGTCCTTTGGACGTGCGGCCGCTCGCTTGTTTGCGATCAGGTCGGCACGACCCAGAGCGTAAGTGAAACAAGTCCGAAGGAGCGAAGCTTACGCGCACCCGTATCGGCGCGGTCTTGAAGAAGCACCGCATCCGTCGTCTAACCGCTGAAGAAGTGCGAACGGTTTTGCGCGGAGGCATTTTGTCTCTGCGTTCGGTCTACATCGAGTCTCACGTCGCGCGCGTACTGGTCCTTATCGCAAGGTTGAAGCTGGCGCAGGCCCAGATCGTCACAATCGAGAAGCAGATTAAGACCGCACTAGCCCGCATTATTCATGAGAGTCGGTGGTTGTGCAGGAGATCGCTGTTTTGGGCCGGATAGTAGAAGTCGGCGATGTTCCCGGGCCGAGACGAGGCGACGGAGCCACCGGAGACGCGGGATGACGCG
>Ga0163153_10003913_pt1 | contig 19335 bp, 19 predicted proteins | sample OliLakLV19MP6IB1_FD_148629 | JGI IMG/M metagenome (GOLD analysis project Ga0163153, IMG submission 148629) | Freshwater microbial mat bacterial communities from Lake Vanda, McMurdo Dry Valleys, Antarctica - Oligotrophic Lake LV.19.MP6.IB-1 | ecosystem: Environmental > Aquatic > Freshwater >... | reverse complement strand
GGCCCCGACGCTCTATCGGTCGGCCCGCGAAATGGGCCGCCCGTACCCCCTCGTCGGCGCGCAGCCAATCGTCGCCGAGAATCCGGGCATAAAGCGAGGTTGCCGTCGTGGAACCGGTGGCGGGCATGGGCACGGCGGAAATGGCGGTCATCGTTTAGGCCCGTTCGACCAAAAAGACCCGAACTGTCACCTCGTTACGCTACCTTCCCAACCGCAGTCCGTTGGCGATAATAACGGATCTTTGATGTCGGAAGATCGTCCGGCGAACGAGCGCGAAGGCCGAAAAAGCGGCTTCCCTCGGGCGCCAGGCGGCACTCGTCTCGCTCACTGGCCAACGCAGGATTCCCGGGAGTTTCGCATGTCCGCCGCCTTAAACAAGTACAGCTCACGTATCACTCAGCCCAAGAGCCCGGGGGCGTCGCAGGCCATGCTCTACGGCACCGGCCTGACCGAGGCCGACATGCAGAAGCCGCAAATCGGAATCGCCGGCGTGTGGTACGAGGGAAACCCCTGCAACATGCATATCAACGCGCTGGCCGACAAGGTCCGCGAAGGGGTGCTGGCGGCGGACATGGTAAGCATGCGGTTCAACACCATCGGCGTGAGCGACGGCATCTCGATGGGGACCGAGGGGATGAGCTACTCGCTCCAATCTCGCGACCTGATCGCCGACTCGATCGAGACCGTCTGTGCGGGCCAATGGTACGACGCCTGCGTGACGATTCCCGGCTGCGACAAGAACATGCCGGGCTGCATCATGGCGCTGGGGCGGCTGAATAGGCCCGGCCTGATGGTCTACGGCGGCACGATCAAGCCGGGGCACGCCGACGGCGAAACGCTCGACGTCGTTTCCGCCTTCCAGTGCTTCGGCCAGTTCATCGCCGGGCGAATCAGCGAAGAGAAACGCAAGAACATCGTCCGCTGCAGCATCCCGGGCGCCGGCGCCTGCGGCGGCATGTACACGGCCAACACGATGGCCTCGGCCATCGAGGCGCTCGGCATGTCGCTGCCGTACAGCTCGTCGATTCCGGCCGAGTATCCGGAAAAGCTCGACGAATGCGTGCGGGCCGGCGCCGCCGTGCGGCACCTCTTGGAGATCGACCTCAAGCCGCGCGACATCATGACCCGGGCCGCCTTCGAAAATGCGATGGTCGTCGTCATGGCGACCGGCGGCTCGACGAACGCCGTGCTCCACTTGATCGCGATGGCCCGCGCGGTCGACGTGCCGCTCACGATCGACGATTTCCAAAAAGTGAGCGATCGGATTCCGTACCTCTGCGACCTGAAGCCGAGCGGCAAGTACGTTTTCGAGGACCTGCACAAAGTCGGCGGCACGCCGGCCCTGATGAAGTACCTGCTCGAAAAGGGACTGCTCGACGGCTCCTGCCGCACCGTGACGGGAAAGACGATAGCCGAGAACCTCCGCGATCTTCCCGGCTTGGCGGCGGGTCAGGAAATCGTGCGGCCGTTGGAGAACCCGATCAAAGCGAGCGGTCATATCCGGATTCTTCGCGGCAACCTGGCGCCGCTGGGTGCCGTGGCCAAAATCACGGGTAAAGAGGGGCTGGTGTTTACCGGCCAGGCCAACGTGTTCGAAAGCGAAGAGGAAATGCTCGCGGCCCTGGAGCAGAAGAAGATCCAGAAGGGGGACGTGATCATCATCCGTTACGAAGGCCCCAAGGGCGGCCCCGGCATGCCGGAGATGCTCACGCCGACCTCGGCCATCATGGGGGCGGGGCTGGGCGAGCACGTGGCGCTGATGACCGACGGCCGTTTCTCGGGCGGCTCGCACGGCTTTCTTATCGGCCACGTCACGCCCGAGGCGCAGGACGGGGGGCCGATCGCCCTGGTCCGCAACGGCGACAAGATCACGATCGACGCCGAGAAGAATTCGATCGACGTCGCCCTGAGCGCCGACGAACTGGCGAAGCGAAAAGCGGCCTGGAAAGCCCCGCCGCTGAAGGCCACCCGCGGCACCCTCTACAAGTACATCAAGAACGTGAAAAACGCGAGCGAAGGCTGCGTTACGGACGAGTAGGTACGAAGCGCTTGTTCGCCGCGGCGAGTGTTCCGACGTCTTCGGGACATGCGGAAAGCATCGCCTTGCCGACGTCGTTTTCGTAGCGGACAATGGCCGGTTTGTGATTAGTCCGCAGGCGCGGGACCGGGCATTCATGCTCTTCAATTCGCTCGAGTTCTGCGTTTTTTTCCCGCTGGTGACGATCGGCTATTTTTGCCTCCCCTACGAACGTCGGTGGCCGTGGTTGTTGGCGACGAGCTGCGTGTTCTACATGTGGCTCGTGCCGTCCTACATTCTGATTCTGGCCTTCACGATCGTCATCGACTACGTCGCCGGGTTGGCGATCGAGCGCGCGCAAGGACGCCGGCGGAAGGCGTTTTTGGTCGTGAGCTTGATCGCCAACCTAGGCGTCTTGGCGGTGTTCAAGTACGCGGACTTTCTGATCGGAACGATTCGCGATTTGGCCGGCCTGGTCGGCTCGCACTACGTGCCGCCGGAGTTGCACATCTTGCTGCCGGTAGGGCTTTCGTTCCATACGTTTCAGGCGATGAGCTATACGATCGAGGTCTACTACGGACGGCAGCCGGCCGAGCGGCATTTCGGCATCTACGCCCTCTACGTGATGTTCTATCCGCAGATGGTCGCCGGACCGATCGAACGCCCGCAAAATCTGCTGTGGCAGTTTCGCGAGCGGCACGACTTCGACTATCAACGGATCACATCGGGCCTGCAGCTGATCGCGCTCGGCATGTTCAAGAAGGTCGTGTTCGCCGCGCCGACGCAATTTTCCGCCGCCGAGCATTTGACGGCGGCCTTTTTCTTCGCATTCCAGATCTACTGGGACTTTTCGGGATATTCCGACATCGCTCGGGGCAGCGCCCGCGTCATGGGCTTCACTCTGATGCGAAACTTCGATACGCCGTATTTGTCGACGTCGGTCGCGGAGTTTTGGCGGCGATGGCACATGTCCCTTTCTACCTGGTTTCGCGACTATTTGTACGTTCCTCTCGGCGGCGGCCGCGTGCCGCCGGCACGCTACGCCTTCAACGTGACGGCGGTTTTTCTCCTGAGCGGATTGTGGCACGGAGCGCATTGGAATTTCGTAATCTGGGGCGGACTGCACGGCCTGTTCTTGATTTGCGGACGCATAACGGGGCCGCTTCGTGCGGCGGTTCGCGATCGGACGGGAGTTGCGCCCGACGGTTTGCTCTCGCGACTCGTCGGAGCGGCCGTCACGTTCTCGCTGGTGTGCCTGGCTTGGATTTTTTTTCGCGCTTCCACGTTCGACGAAGCCCTGTTCATGGTCCGGGGAATTTTGACGCACGGCGTCACCGACGTGGCGGACGTGATCTCGGGGCGACGCGAGTTTCAGTTGCGGACGTCGAGCTGTGCGCTGCGGTTCGCCGTCATCGCCGGCATGTTCGCAATCGAGTATTGGGATCGCCGCCGAAGCGTGTTCGAGCGCCTGGCCGACCGGCCGGTCGTGCTGCGGTTCGCCGTGTATCTGTTGATCACTTACGCGACGGTCTTCGGCGGGCTGTTCGGGGTCAATCGGCAGTTCATCTATTTTCAGTTTTAGCGATCGTGTCCGCCCGATGGGGGCGGGGCGTCGCAACGAGCCGTTCATGAGTCCGCGTAAGTCGCTGTTCGTCAAGCTCGGGGTCATCTTGGCGCCGTTCGCGGTGTCGGCGGCGCTCTATCCCTTGCTCGATCCTTTTCGCGTCATCTGCGGCTACGACCGGTGGCCGCCGGAGTCGCACGATGTGGCGCTGAACCGGGACTTCGTGTCGACGGAAAAGTTTCTGCACGAGGGAAAGCCGATGGGATACGACTCGTTCGTCCTGGGGAGTTCGCGCTCGGAAGCCTTGCTTTGCTCCGATTGGAAGGCTTACCTGCCCGATTCGAAGCCCTATCACTTCGACGCTTCGAGCGAATCGCTGTTCGGGATCCACGGTAAGGTGCGATTGCTCGACGAACTCGGCTCGCCGGTCAAGCATGCTCTGCTGGTCATCGACAATGACGTCGTCCAATTCACCCGGGACCAAGACGGGCACTTGTTCATTAAGCATCCGCGAGTGAGCCGAGGCTCGCGACTGAAGTTCCAGGCGGAGTTCTTCAAGGCGTATATGTCGGACGGGTTCTGGCTCACCTATTTGCCCAAGGCGGCGGGGATCGACCGTCCGAGCGGCCCGCTGCGCGAAAACGACCCCCGCGCGTTCGAGGTCGACCCCGTAACCAACGACGTGCGATTCACGGATCTCGACCGCCGGCTCGCCGCGGACCCTGACGCGTTCTATCGCGAACGATCGGAAAAATTTCGCGACCGCGAAACCGAAAACCGAATCAAAGGAAGTACGCCGATCGGCGACGAATCGAGAGCCATGCTCCGGGAGATTCGAGATATTCTTCAACGCCGTGGAGCCGACGTTCACGTCATTATCAATCCGCATTACGATCAAGCGCCGTTCAATCCGCAAAACCTGGAGTACTTGCAGGAATTGTTCGGCAAGGATCGCGTGTTCGACTTTTCGGGCGTCAACGAGTTTACGGCCGAGATGCGAAACTTCTACGATCCTAGCCACTATCGTCCCGTCGTCGGTCGAGAAATCTTGCGACGGGTATACGGCCGATGACGGCGGCGTGCCGCCGCCCTCAATCCTCAACTACGTACCGCCAACGCTGGTCGAGCGAAACGTGCGTTTAATTATGGAAGGACGGCTTGATCGGCCCGCACGTCGCGAAGCCGGTTTCCTCACGCCGTGGGCGTGTCGCAAACGGCGTCGCTTTCAATCCTCGGTGATGCACCGCCAACGCTCGTCGAGCGAGGTCATCGACCAGAAGGGTAAGGGTAATCGGCTCCTAAATAGCCACTTGCGACGTACTTTCCCGCTACCCTTGCTTTAAAATTACGATCGTAATATAAAAGCCCCATGCGTTACCCGCCCGACCGCAAGCAAGCCACTCGCCGCAAGATTCTCGACGCCGCGCTCACGGTCTTTCGCCGCGACGGGTTCGAAGGGGCCGGAGTCGACGCGGTAATGGCCGAGGCGGGTCTGACGGCCGGCGGTTTCTACGCCCACTTCAAGTCGAAGGAGGCCTTGTTCGCCGAGGCGCTCGTCGACGCCCTCACGAGCGCCCGGCTCATCCGCGGCCTCGACGACGACTCGGCCGTCGGTCCCGAACGGATCCGCCGAATCGTTGCCAAGTATCTCAGCCCGACTCATCGGCGTTTCGTCACGCGCGGCTGCCCGATGCCGCCGCTGCTCGGAGAACTCGCTCGCCAGAACGAGACGGTCCGCCGCGACTTTGAAACCGTGCTGCTCGATGTCGTCGGGTCGCTCGCTCCTCATATGGCAGGCGACGAATCGCCGGCGCGTGAAGACCGCGGTCTGGCGATCTTGGCGTTACTCATCGGTGGGCTCTCACTGTCGCGAGCCGTGGCCGACGAGAGCTTGGGCGACCGCATCCTGGCTGCCTGCCGCAATTTCATCGAAACATCGCCGGCACTGGCACCCGACGAACCCAAGACCGGCGAACCCTGAACTCAGAACCCCGAACCCAAAAACTCCGAACGGAATTCCAATCATGTCGACTGAAACGCCGTCTGCCGGCCAGGCCGCCAAGAGTCCGGACTATCCGCGCCGCGGCGAGGTCGAAGGGCGCGACGATGGCCCGAACTTCTCGCTCGTGCAACTCGGCCCGACCGCGGGCCTCGATCGCTACCAGGTTCGCACTCGGGCCGGCACGTTTGCGGGCAAGGTGTTTCTGAAGGAGCTGCTCGGCTTGAGCGGAACGGAGATTTCCTGCGGCCTGTTGCCTCCGCGGACGTCCTTCCCCTTCTACCACAAGCACCAGCAGAACGAAGAGGTTTATCTCTTCCTCAGCGGCGCGGGGAATGTTTCGGTCGACGACCGCGTGATGGAGATTCGCCAGGGGTCGGTCGTGCGGCTTGCTCCCGACGGCGTCCGCTGCTTTCGCAACACGAGCGACGAGCCGATGCACTACGTAGTGATCCAGGCCAAGCAGGGTTCGCTCGAGCAATGGACCGGGACTGACGGCGTGGGCGTGCCGGGCGAAGTCAGCTGGCCGTCGGCTTAGCTTCAGGCGCGGCGGGCGCGACCTATTTCTTGGGAGCCGATTTCCGCTTGGCGGGCTTCTTCGCGGCACCCTTTGGGGGAGCCGCCTTTTTCGGAGCGCGCTTTTTGCCGGCCGTCGCTTTTTCGAACACGACCTTCTTAAGCGTCGGAAGTTTCGACATCGGCGGTTCCGGAGCCGACTTGGGAGCGGCGGGTGTGACCGGCCGCTTTGCGGCCTGTGCGTCCGGAGCAGGCGGAAGCTTCGGCGCGTCGGGCTTAGCCGCCGCGGCTTTCGCGGGCTTGGATTTCGCACGCGGGCTGCTCTCGCTCTTGGGTTCCGCCGATACGGCCCGTTTCTGGGCCGGTTTTGCCGGCCAGGCGAAGTCGGATTTTTCTTCAGGGGCGATCGGCGGCGATTTCACGGCGGCGCTCGCCGGAACCGCACTCGCCGACTCTGCGCCCGCCGGCTCGGCGTCCGGCAATCGCACCTGCATGTCGGGCGCACCGTTGAAGCTCTGATTCGACTCCCGATGCGCCGCTTCATCTTCCGACATTGCGGCCGACTGGTAGCGAAAGTAACACGTGTTGGCCGCGAGGTTCACCGACGGCGGGCGGGTGACCATGAAGGCCGTCTTCGACTCTTGGTTGAGCGGGCTCGGGGCTCCGCCCGACTGACCGTTCACAAACACGAATTTGTCCCCGACTTTCAACTGGGACACCGACACGATCTTGCTCATTAGCTTCCTAACACTCCGGAGGCCGAACGAAATTCGTTCAGGCAAAGACGGCTCGCGAACGATGTCGGAGCCGAAAACGATTCGCCAGGGCGACGGCCCGCGGTATCTCGATACACGCGGGCCGCGGCAATCGGCGATCTGGAGATTATTCTATCACCGGCGACGTCGGAAAAGGGGGCTTCTTGCGCGGATTTCGAGCGAACTTTCTCGGATTTTTCTTCCTCCGCTTGAGAGCCGGCTCCTCGCGCTATGCTAATTCGAGCGTTTCATCGCGAACGTAGGGCGGGCCGAGCGGCCGACAAGTCGGCCGGTGATAGCAGCCGCTTCGGCGAGCCCCTCACCGCTACGGTTCGCGCGGCGCTCGAGGCATGTCAGGGCCGACCTCCCGGAATCATCTTCTGCGCGGCCAGCCATTTTACGGCCGCCGTTTGCCAAGCGTCCCAATGTGGGCCCTTGTAGCCGTTCAGGCCGTGCCCGCCGCCGGGGAGTTCCAAGTATTCCGTCGCAACCCCCGCCTTCTTGAGCGCTGCGTGCAATATCCGACTATGTTCCGGGTTCACCGGCTTGTCGTCGACCGCGTGGGCCAAGAATATCGGCGGCGTCTCGGGTGTCACTTGTTTTTCGTTCGAAAACAGCTCGACCAGTTCCGGTTTCGCGTCGGTTCCCAGCAGGTTGCGCCGCGAGCCCCCGTGCCCCAGTTCACCCATCGAGACTACCGGGTAAACCAGAATGGCGAAATTGGGCCGCGAGCTTTGGCGCTCGGTCGGGTCGGCCGACTTCGGATCGCCGTCGTCGAAGTGCGTGGCGGCCGTCGCCGCCAGATGACCGCCCGCCGAGAAGCCGATGATGCCGACCTTGGCCGGATCGATTTTCCAATCGGCGGCCCGGGCCCGCACGGTGCGGATGGCCCGCTGGGCGTCGTTGAGCGGGACGAACGGGCGCCCCTTAGGCAATCGATATTCGAGCACGATGCCGGCAATGCCGTGCGAGTTGAGCCAAGCGGCGATGCCGTGTCCTTCGGCGCCGACGACGAGCGTGCCGTAGCCTCCGCCGGGGCAGATGATGCAGGCCGCGCCGTTGGCCTTCTCGGCCCGCGGCAGGTGCACGGTAATTTTGGCATCCCCCTCCTCGAACGTCGTGGCGTCGACGCGGGCCTTGCCGTCCCAAAGATTTTGGACCACGGGTTGTGATTTTGCAGGCTCGTCGGCTTGCAATGGGGCGGTAAGCGCCGCAACCAGCAGGAGCGATACGGAGAGTCGAGCGAGGAGCGGCATAGAGTGCTCGTGTTTGGGGGGTGCCGCAGGAAACGGAAGGTCGACGACCAAAAGACTGCGGCAAGGAGCGATTCGTACTTCGCGACGGGCTATTGCGGCTGCGGCTTGTTGTCGACCGCCGCCGGCGCCGGGGCTTGGGTCCCCGCGTCGACGGGACGCGGAGTGATCGCAATGAGTTCGCCGTTGAGGCGTGCCTGCAGCACCGGCACTTGCACCGTGTATTCGATCATGCGTTTACTCGCGCGCGGAACCATCACCGTATACTCGACGGTTTCATTCACGTACCGGCCGTTGACCACCTTCCGCACGGTCTTGGTTCGCTTCTCGGGGGTCATGATGGTTACCTGCTCTTCGCGAACGCGCTTTACGGCCACGTTGCTCAGTTCCAGCGGCTCCGTGGGAGACGTTTTTCCATACTCGCCGAAATCGCACCAGTTGAGCTGCTGTTCGCGGTTGCCGTCGTCGCGAAGGGAGACGAAGTAGCGTCCCGGAATCCGTACGTCGACGCCCCTGACCTGGGTCGCCGGCAGAAACGGGGGCGGCGAGTTCCACTTCTTCGTCGCTTCGGAGTAGAGCAGCATCCTCCAGGATCGGCCGGTGTCGTTGCGGACGTAGATCTTCACCGGCTGCGCCTCCGCCGGCCCGCTCGCCGCAACCGGCTCTTGCGCGAGACTCACCGTCAGGACGATGCCGTAAACGGAAAACATGATTCTTGTCACTCGGATTTTTTAGCGGGAAACTCGGCGCGAAAACCGGTCGGCGACTTCCTGACCACAATGGTCGTTTCCTGAGTGTCGAAAAGTTTGCGGTCTCCCAAGTCGTGAAACGCGCCTTGGGAGTCGCGAATAACGAACTTGACCCAGCCCTTGCCGATGAAAAAATTGTTGTAATACTCCGGCAAGTCGCCGGGAGGAAACGGAAATTCGAGCCACGGGCTGTCGCCTTCATAGTGCCGGGAGCAATCGAACAACAGCAAATGCAAATTCTCGGCCGTCGCATTGCGGTACGCAAGCGTGACCTCCCCGGGTTGCAAGGCGGGCTTATATGTCGCCACGGTCGCGGCTCCGGGTAGCTGCGAGAAGAAGGTCGAATCCGGATTCGAACCCGGAGCGCGCCGCGTCCCCTGGGCCGGCGGCGGTGCGGGGGGAGTCGCTTCGGCCGATGGAACGACCGCCGCCATCGCGGCCGCCGACGGACCGATCGAGGGCGGCTCGCCGGGCGTCCCTTTCGTAGCGGCTTCGGACGTGCCGCGCGGGCCGGTCGAAGCGACCGCCCCCGTTCCGGCCGTCGAGTCGCCGGCAGGGGTTTTGCCGCCGTTCTTCGCCGCCTCAGGTTGGAACCTCCAAACCGTCAGTGCGAGCAGCGCCCCGACCGCCGTCCCGCCGACCAGGTAGCGAGTCCGATTCTTGCGCGGCGGCCCGATCGACTCCGATGTCGCTCGCGTCTCCGGACGGGCCGCTTCGCGGATCGCCCGAGCAATCGACCGGGCGTCGGTTCCCGAGAGCGCAAGGCGTTGAAACGCGCTCAAGTAAAAGCTCATTGCCTCCGAGGGCGTGAAAGCGGCCGGCATTACTTCGAGAATTCGTTTTTTCTTCGCGAACGCGTGATTCACTTCCGAAATAATGTAGTCCGATCGATCGGCTGCCGGAGTATGCAGCAGCACGAAGTGCTTCGACGTGTCGATGCCCCGAACGATTTCCGCGGCATACGGCTCTGCGGCGCGCACGTTCCGCGGGGCGATCCAGCATCGGAACGAAGCTGCTTCGAGCAGTTCGACGATCGCCCGAGCCGCGGCCGCTTCGTCGGAAGCGTGGCTGATAAAAAAATCGTATCCGCGCGGGGCGACGTCGGACATGATCGGCTCGATCGGAGAATTCGACGAAGTAGCGTCGGCGAGGCGGAACTCAGGAACCTCGGTCGAACGCCCGCCGCCTACCCGTTCGGCGGCCCGTCGCGTATTATAGTCGCGCCCGAACGCACCTTGCACGAGGCGGCCCTGCCGACCACCCGGCGACGGGAATCAGATGCCCGCCCCATTCTTTCGTCCACCCGCCTTAAGCCGCCTGTTTGCAGTCGCCTTGGCGACGATGATCGGAACGATAATCGGCCGATCGCTTTGTGCCGCCCAGCCCTCGCGCGACGAAGTAATTGCGGTAATGCGGCCCTACGATGGGCCGACGGCCGAACACAAGCCCGCCCCCGGAATGGCCGGCCGAGTCATGACCGACCCCGTGTTACAATCAGGGCACCGCACTAGAGAGCAGCGACATGGCCAATCCGGCGATCGACCGAATGAAGTCTCCCGAGGTCTCTTGGCGCCTGGAAGACGTCGAGCGCCGTGTCTGCGAAATCACGGCCGATCAACTCGGCCTCGAACGGTCGGAGGTCATGCCGCAGAGCCGACTGGTCGAAGATCTCGGCTGCGATAGCTTGGAATTGGTCGAGCTGGTCATGGCCATCGAGGAGACGTTCGAAGTTCACTTGGATGAGAAATCGGCCGGCTCCGGGTGCAAGGTGTTGTTCACCCGCCGGCCGGCCCGCGTTTCCGATCTGGCGGAGATGGTTTATTTGCAGCGGGGGACCGGTCGCCCCGAGCGCCGCCGCCGATCGCCCACCGCTATGCGGCCGTCGCCGCAGCCGGGCGTTCCCTTCACGCAATTGGGCGGCCGCTTTTACGAGCACCTGGAAGAGGCGCCGCGATTCGAATCGTGGGGCAATCCGTCGGCTCGCCAATTCCGCCGACGATCCGACGGCATGCGGTGCGTGGCTATTCCGGCGGCGACGGTTGAAATCGGTACGGACGATCCCGCGGCGGATCGCGACGCCGTGCCGAAGCATACGGTCGCCCTCGATGCTTACTTGATCGATGCCGAAGCGATATCGACATCCGCATTTTGCCGGTTCCTGAATTCAATCGGCGTCGTCGATCCCCAGACGCTGCGCGACTGGTTCGTGCTCGATCCGGCCGACGATCGCCGAAAGCATGAGCTAATCGAGCTGCGAGACGTGGTGTGGATGCCGAAAGCCGGCGTTGAACGCAAACCGATGATGCTGGTTTCGTGGTACGGAGCGAACGCCTACTCGCTGTGGGCCAATCGCTTCGACTGGCGTGAATATCGGGCCGCAGACTCCGGCGGCGAGTGTTACCTGCCGAGCGAAGCCCAGTGGGAGTATGCGGCCCGGGGGAAGCGGAGCATCGCCTTTCCCTGGGGCGATGATCCGACTAGCGAAGGCCGAATAAATTTTGGCCGCCATGAAGCGGGGTGCGAATACACGGTCGATGAGTTGCCGTTATCGGATGTGAACGCCGAGCAAGGGATGTCGCCGTTCGGCCTCCATCACATGGCAGGCAACGTCTGGCAATGGTGCTGCGACTGGTACGCTGACGACTTTTACCGCAGTCCGGCTGCGCGGGAGCGGAACGCGGTGAACATCGTGGAGACAAGCGTTCGGAGCGAACGAGGCGGAAGTTTTGTCGGACCGGCGGAACTCTGCCGCAGTTCGTATCGACGTGGCCGCAACCCCGCGGCCCGCGGACGCTGCCTCGGCTTCCGTTGCGTGAGCCCGCCGTTTGAGATGGGTTGACACGGCGCACGTCAGGCCGAATGCCGGAAACAAGTCGCCCTCTAGAGGTGACGCCCTAGGTATTACTTCGCCGGCAGCGTCTCGACGAACGCCGTCGCCAGTTCGATCCAAGCGGCCAATTCGGCGTCGGTGTCCAAGCCGTCGGGCTCGACCAGGACCCAGCCCTTCATGGGCCGGCCGGTTACGTCGAACTCGCGGACATACTCGCGCTTCAAGGCTTGTGCCGCTTGTTCAGGCCCCAGCCGGACGATCAGCGATTGTCGCCAAATGCCGACCAGCATGTTGCCGCGGAGCAGGAACACCACGCCGCCGAACATTTTCTTCTCGGCGACGTCGCGCCGGCTACCGATCGCACTACGAACCCGATCGGTAAGTGCTTGACTATAGGCCATGGTCGGTGTTCGATTGCCGTCGCTAGGTAGCGCTGCTGTGGCTGGTCGTCTTCTTGAGCTTGCCCGCTTTATCGTACACGCGCCACTCGCCGGTTTTTTTGCCGGCTTTGAACGCGCCCTCGTCCATGAGCGTGCCGTCGGCGTAGTACCGTTTCCAAACGCCCGACTTGCGCTCCTGGTCGTCGAACGAGCCGGTCTGCATCAGTTCGCCGTTTTCGCGGTACCACTTCCAGGGCCCGACCAATTTGTTCTTGGCGAACTTGCCGACGGCCTTGAGCTTGCCGTTGACGAAGTAGAATTTCCACACGCCTGTTTTTTCGCCGGCCGCGTATTTGCCGACGTTCGAAACCGCGCCGTCGGCGAAATACTCGGTGACGATTCCCGACGTGGGGTTGCCGGCTTGTTCGGCCGGCGTCTTTTTCGTTTTCATGAGTGCATCGTGCGCGAACTTCGTCGCCTTGCCTAGGGAGAGTTTCGGTCGCCCGGTTTGCCTCGGTGGTCCTCACGCTGAGCATGAGGACCACCAGGAAGCAAAAACAGTCACACAAGCGGTCCGCCGAACGAAATCAGCGACCCGCGCACTCCGGACAGACGACGATCTCGCGCACCGCCTCGCGTCCGCTGCCGCCTGGGTCGTCGACCTTGTAAGGCCGCGATTTTCCGCCGGGCTCGGGTCGCCGGACCACGTTGGCGTGTATCCGGCGGGGGTAGGTTCGTTCACGGGTTTCCACGACTACGTGGCGGGCTTTCGTCCCCGCGGCAACCGTTTTACGACAAGTCTCGCATCGAAACATCCTTCGAGCCGTTGAACAACTCGCTCGGTCGGCTCACTTCCGAGGAGGGAAAGGCAAACGGATTAATAGAGAGATCCAATACGAAGGGTCGGGCGCGAAGCACCTGTATGGTGCCGCGCCGCAAATCATCTCGACCGGCGACGTCGGTGCGTCGCGGAGTTCGGCCGGATGATGGGAAGTCGGTGACGGCGAGCGCCGAGCGAGGCGGATCGCGAGCCCGGGCAAAAGAGCGGCCGCGGCGACGTGCGAACAAAGAGTGAGCCGAGCAATGGCTTTCGGGAGGCTCAAGTCCGAAAGACGTAGAAGTCTTATTTGCCGAAGTCTCGGTATGTTATCGCCGCCCGAGCCGTGACTCAACACCACAACCGGCCGATCACTCGGCCGGTTCCAGGTTTTGTACGGGAACGTAGAACTTGGCGTAGCGCTTGCCGCTGGAATAGCGAGCGCCGCGCGGGTCTTCCACGAGGACGGTAGCCCGCTTGTTGATCCGATTGACGATGCCCGTGTGTTCCACGCCCTCGAATCGGAAGCGGACCTTCATTCCCGGAGTGATGCCGAACTTGACGACTGCCCGTTCCGAGGGCGTGATGAGCCCGTGCGTGTTTTCAGTGTGACCGAAAAAATCTCGAGTGATCGAGCAAAAACGGGGCCTCGCACAACTCGATTCTCCCCACGCCAGAAACTCGACAAGGTGGGTGATCTCATGTTCCATAACCCGCTGCAAGGCGTCGAGACGATCGCGGCATACGATCCCCGAAGCGACGATTGGACGATGATCGTCGCCTTGAAAGCACCCGAAGAGGAGCGACGTCGCGACGCCGATTTCATAGTGGAGCACCCCGGTTTGTTGATCGCGGTAGCGGCGAGTCTGTCCTCCTGCTCTCGTCATTCGTCGTGAGAGGGTGAAGCCGAGCGCGGCATCTCCAATCGCCCCCCGGATCCGACCGCCGAAAAACGTGTTGTCGTAGGCGTCGAACAGGAACTCGAGATCGGCGGTGTGGATCCGCGTGAAGTTAGGGCCGTCAAGATACGTCGACTTGCTCAGCACGTCGGCATGGATTTGCGCCGTACGGGCGGCGATCGGCGAGGCATCGAGGTGTGCCTGCCCGAGAACTCGAACCAGGTCGGCGGCGTGGTCGTTCACGGTGATTCGGTTTTGGGGCTCCGCTTCTGCGCCAGGAGCCACTCGTAGAACTTCGGATCGTCGTAGGTCGCCGTCCAGGAGTCGTGGGCCGCTTCGGGGTAGATGGTGAACTTCGGATCGCCCCCCTCTTTTTTCAGCGCGTCGATCATCGCTTGCGAGCGTTCGAGCGGAACACTCTTATCCTTGGCCCCGTGGAACGCCCAGACCGGCACGTGTTTGAACCGCTTCGCGAAGTAGATTTCGCTCCCCCCGCAGATCGGAGCGATCGCCGCCAGGCGGTCGGGGGCGTACATGGCCAATCGCCAGCTTCCAAAACCTCCCATGCTCAGGCCGGTGACGTAGACGCGGTTCGGATCGATCTTGTACTTAGCGCCGATTTCGTCGAGCAAGGCGACGAGTTCGATCGGCTCCCACCACATATCTTTGGGGCACTGCGGCGACACGCAAACGAACGGAAACTCTTTGCCCGCGGCGATGAGCTTGGGCGGCCCGTGGATCTTGACCTTCTCCAGATCGTCGCCCCGTTCGCCGGCGCCGTGCAGGAACAGCACCAACGGCCAGGCCTCCTTGGAGTCGTAATCCTTCGGCAAATAGATCAGGTACTTGAGCCGGACGGGAACCGTGACGTCGAGCGCGGCCGCGCTTTGCGCACCGGCCGTTGCCGGCTTCTCCTCGGCGCGCAATGGTTGTACGACAAACCAGGCGATGACGAAGGCAGGCAAAATCAGGTTGCGGTTCACGGTGGTGTTTCCGGAGGGAATAAACGGGGATGTGCCGGCCGATTCTACCCGATCCGCCGTTGCAAACACGCTTCGCCGCGATCGAGCTTCGCCGGCGCCCGCTCGTCGCCGAGCCGGTCGTCGTCTGGCGGCTGAAAACCTTGTTCGACGAGCCAAGCCTCGGCCGACTCGAGGTCTCGGGCGTCGCCCGTGTCGCGTAGACGGTGCGGAAAGGGTGCCGGCATGTCACTGTTCGAAAAACAGCCTTTCCGGATAGGGTCGCTTGCCAATAGGCTAGATACTTGTCGGGGACATGCGAGCAAATCTCTTCCATCTCGTCGCGAGCGGTTTATGATGCGAGTCTTCCCGTTGATGTTGCTGCTCGGATCCGCCGTTCTCGGCTGCGGCCGAAACGATTTCCCTCCGGCCGCCGAGGCTTCGGCGGCTTCCGTCGTCGAACGGGTCGTCATCCCGCCTCCGGCCATCGAGAGTTCCGTCGCCCAATGGGGCTTCGCTGCGCCGATCGTCGACGGCTATTCCGATCCCAACCGAATCGTTTACGACGACGCGTATCTCCAGGCGTATGAGCACCGTAACCGCGATATTTCGTGCGGAAGCGGTACCTATGAAATCGCGGCACCGGACGGTTCGATTTGGGTCCATTCCGGATGCGACGAAGCCGAACTCGGCATGCGCTTTCGCGTCGAAGACCTGCTGCGATTCTTGCAAACACGTCGCGACAACCCCCGTTTCGAACAAGTGTTCGCGCTCCGCAACCCGGAGGTGCTCCAAAGAATTCGAAAGCAGTGGTACGGGTGGGATCCTTGGACCGAAGACCTGCGCACGGTGCTGTCGCTGCTCGGCGGCGCGAATTATAAGCCGGCAATTCCGTTGCTCACGGCGCTGGCGACAAAAGATCCGGACGAAAGAATTCGCGTTGGCGCCGTGGCGGCGTTGGGCAAATACGCACCGTCGAGTCCCGAGGCGCTTCAAGTGCTGGTCGACATTTACGACGATCCGGTTCGATACAAGGAGGCGGACACCGGATTGATGATGGCCGGCGGAGTCGCGATCCCGACGTTCGTCAAAGCCTTCGATCGACCCGACGGCAACGTGCGATACAACGCGGTCTCTTCGCTGGCGAGAATGGATCCGGAGGAAGACTCTTTGCGAGCAGCGTGCATCGCCCTCCATCATCCGCGGACTGACGTGCGAGACGCAGCCGTTTACGTCATCCACGACAAGCAGATGCGGGGTGTTCCGGTCGCCACGGACGAGATCGTCGATGGCTTGGCAAAATATGTCTCGGAGCCGGGGGGAGTAAATCACCGTTGGAAAGCCGCTCTGATTCTAAAAGACATGAAATCGGCCGCCGTTCGCGCCCGACCGGCTTTGCTCAAGGCGGCGCAGCAAGCCGACCCGCATTCCGGTCTGCGTGAAGAGGCGCGATCGGCGCTCGATGCGATCGACGCGGCGACCGCCGAAAAAGCGGGCCGTTAGATCCGAAGCCGTCGCGCCTCCGCCCCGATGCTCACCTGGTTCTAGCCGACGCGCCGCTGCGACCGCACCTCGCTGCGATCGAGCCTCGCCAGCGCCCGTTCGTCGCAGAGCCAACCGTCATCGCGGGGAACGAATCCCTGCTGCTCGAGCCAGGCTTCGGCCGATTCGACGTCCCAGGCGTCGCCCGTGTCTTGGAGATGTTCCAGCAAGGCCCGAAAATCGATCTGCACGAGGAACATCGGGCGTTACTCATTGAAGGAAGGTCGCGCCCCGGAACCTGGGCCGCTGCGGAAACGAAAAAGGACTTGCGACTTCTCGTCGCAAGTCCTTTTCCACTTTCAAGTACCGGAGGTGGGAGTCGAACCCACACACCCTTACGGATACAGGATTTTGAGTCCAGCGCGTCTGCCATTCCGCCACTCCGGCTTCCTCTCCGGACGGCAGGCATCCGGAAGACCTCCCAATCTAGCATCTCCCGCCCCGGCGCGAACCGGGCGCACCCCATTTTTTGCCCGCCGCAGGCGTTCGACCCGGCTTCAGGCCGGGCCCGCAGTCGTGCCCCTAGGCGGATCGGCCTGTCAGGCGTGACCTACACTTGGAATAATCGGCACGAACCGCCGGGCGCCCCTGATTCGCCCGTCGCGTCGCCGGTCGCATCCGCCCGATCGCCCTGAGCCATCTATGATCGTCGTCCTGTTCGAAGACGAACAAGTCTCGCAGCTCTATCCGATCACCGTCGGCCGGGCCGCCGCCATGGTGTCGTGCGCGGGCTTCACGCTCGTCGAGCTATTCCGCGCCTTCGATATTCCGCCGATCCTCACCGTCCGCCCGCACCTTCGCGAAACACTCCTGGCCGCCGGGCTCCTTGCCGAGCCGGCCCCCGGCCAAAAGCAACTCCGCTCTCGCCCTGGCGAACCGCTGGTACTCGTCAATGCGCGTCTCGTGCCGAGCGTCTCCGTCGTCGAGCGGGTGTTGCAACTGGCCCGCTCCGGCCGACCCGGCATCGTCACCCAAAACGGCCAAACGGCGCTCGCCATCCTGCCGGCCGAGGCGCCGCCGTTTTCTTACGACGCACGGCCCGCCGAGGTGGTCGGCTATTTGAGCTTACTGCAGGCCCCGGCCATCGAAGCCGATCTTCCGCTCGTCGAGTACCCGCACGACGTCATCCGCTACAACCTCTCGACTCTGCCGGAGAACCTCGAGTTCCGGTTGAAGCAGGGGAATTACACGGAAGTGGCCGACGGCGTCTTTGCCGCCGAAGGGGCGAAGCTCGGCCAGTACTGCGTTTCGGAAACGGCCAAGGGCCCCGTGTTGCTCGACGCCGGTTCGTCGATCGGTCCGTATTGCTATCTTCGCGGCCCGGCCTACCTGGGCCCCAACGCGCGGGTGATCGAGCAGGCCGCCATCAAAGACGGCGTCAGCCTCGGCCACACCACCAAGATCGGCGGCGAAGTCGAAGGCTCGGTCATCGAGCCCTACACGAACAAGCAGCACCACGGCTTCTTGGGGCACAGCTACTTGGGGAGCTGGGTCAACCTTGGGGCCGGCACCTGCAACAGCGATCTGAAGAACACCTACGGCCAGGTGAACATGGAGTACAACGGCCGCAAGGTGCCGACCGGCATGCAGTTCGTCGGAGCCATCATCGGCGACTACGCCAAAACGGCGATCAACACCGGGATTTTCACCGGCAAAACCATCGGCGTCTGCAGCATGCTCTACGGTTTCGTGACGACGAACGTCCCGAGCTTCGTCAATTATGCCCGTTCGTTCGGGCAGGTCACCGAAGCGCCCGTCGAGATCCTAATTGCCACGCAGGCGCGGATGTTCGCCCGCCGCAACGTTACCCCGCGCCCGTCCGACGTTCAGCTTCTCCAGGACATGTACGAGCTGACTCGCCACGAACGCCAACTGGCGGGCGAGCCGCTCTCCTTGTAGAAGCCTACGGGTTGTCGCAGGCCTCTTCTTGTGAAAGTGCGCTGGGGCGGTTATTTTCGATGGTTTGGGGAGTTGGCGGCCGAGAGCCCGTCGGGTGATCCCCGTGTGGCCCCAACCCGTTTCTTCGAACCCTCTCCATGCACCTCCGCGAAGCTTACGGCCCCGGCAAATTCGGACTCTCGTTCGAGCTGTTTCCGCCCAAAACGGAAGCGAGCGAAGTCGAGCTGTTTCACCACGTCGGTCGGCTGGCGGCGTTCCGCCCCGATTTCATCACCTGCACCTACGGAGCAGGGGGCTCGACCCGGGCCAAAACGCTCGAAGTGATCGAGCGCGTGCATCGCCAGTTCGGTACGTCGACCGCCTCGCACCTGACGTGCGTCGGCCTGAGGGTTGAAGAACTCCGCGACTACCTCGTCGAGGCCGGCAAGCGCGGGGTCGAAAACATCGTCGCCTTGCGAGGCGATCCGCCCCAGGGAGAGACGCGGTTCCAGGCGGTCGATGGGGGCCTCCGTTATGCCAACGAACTGGTGAACCTCATTCGGGCCGAGTTCCCGCAGTACGGTGTGGCCGTGGCCGGCTATCCGGAAAAGCACCTCGAAGCCCCCAGCCACGACGTTGACTTAGCGAATCTCAAGCGGAAGGTCGATGCCGGGGCCGATGTCGTCGTCACGCAGCTCTTCTACAACAACTCCGACTTCTTCGCGTTCCGCGATCGTTGCCGGGCCGTGGGCATCAAGGTGCCGATCGTGCCGGGCGTGCTGCCGGTGACGAACCTGAGCCAGATCAAGCGGATCACGTCGCTTTGCGGAGCGCGGCTCCCCGCTGCCTTCGTGGCGGCGCTCGAAGCCTGCGGCGATTCGACCGAGGGGCAGTTTGAGGCCGGGGTGGAGTTTGCGGCCCGGCAAGTCCGCGAACTGCTCGACGCCGGCGTGCCGGGCCTGCACTTCTACGTGCTCAATAAGTCGCCGGCCACCTGCCGCGTGCTCGAGGCCATGCAGCTCAAACGCTGACGGCCGGTCCCTCTTGGGCTGGTTTCTGCGGCATTTGTGGGGAACGCCCTCCGAGGCGTTCCGCGCCCCGCCGAGACGGCCCGGTTAGAGGCCCAACTAGCTACTGGCAACTGACAACTTCAGCCAACTATATATTCTGGCCGATG
>Ga0163153_10003912_pt1 | contig 19347 bp, 22 predicted proteins | sample OliLakLV19MP6IB1_FD_148629 | JGI IMG/M metagenome (GOLD analysis project Ga0163153, IMG submission 148629) | Freshwater microbial mat bacterial communities from Lake Vanda, McMurdo Dry Valleys, Antarctica - Oligotrophic Lake LV.19.MP6.IB-1 | ecosystem: Environmental > Aquatic > Freshwater >... | reverse complement strand
GATGTAGATATAGGTAGTACTTTTTCTGAACCTGAAAAATACAAGGAGCGAAAAGCTGCCCGTGCGATTGTTTTTGATTCAGAGGGTAAAGTAGCGCTTGTGTATTCGGAAAAGAACCAATATTATAAATTACCTGGTGGAGGTGTAGAAGAAGGTGAAGATTTTGAAACCGCGGTTCGACGAGAGCTAATAGAAGAGATTGGATGCACAGTGACTAATATTAAAGAATTGGGAATTGTGGAAGAATATAGGAATAAAGTTGCACTCTATCAGATTTCATATTGCTATACAGCTGAAGTGGTTGAAAAAGGTATTGCGCAGTTAGAAGCGAATGAAATAATAGAAGAATATGTAACAAAGTGGCTTGATTTGGATGCTGCAATTGAGATATTGGAAACAGAAAGCAGTATCGAACATTTTGATGGAAAATTTATGGTGTTGCGGGATCTAACGTTTCTGAGAGAGGTTGCAAATAGTTAATTAGAAATTTCAATTCTATGTCTACTGACGATAAATCTATAAAATTTTATAAAACCAATGCAGAAGAATATACTGCTCATGTTCGAAATCCAAAAGATTCTGTCTATCATGTATACTATGAAAAGCCTGCTATGTATGCACTATTGCCTGATTTTAAAGATAAAACAGTACTGAGTCTTGGTTGTGGAAGCGGAGAAGATAGTGCATATCTCAAAAAAAAAGGTGCTAAAAAATCAGTGGGAATTGATCTGATTGATGAGTTAATTCTTATTGCAAAAAATTCTTATCCTGAATGCGAATTTCATGTAATGAATATGGAAAAGCTTGATTTTCCTGATAATAGTTTTGATTTTGCGTACTCTAGTCTTGCTATCCATTATCTTGAAGACTGGAACAAAGTATTCGAAGAAGTGTATCGTATACTGAAACCTAATTCATCTTTTCTTTTTTCCTGTGGTCATCCTGTGCGATTTGCAATGGACAGGGAAACAAGTGAAGAGTATTCCATTAAAAAGTTAGAGATTATGAAAAAAAGAGATACGGGCGAATTGATGATTACAGGAGATTATTTTGCGAAAAGGAAAGTGGTTGATGTGTTAGGTAAAGATACTGCAAATGCGTGGACCATGCCCATGGGTGATATTGCTACCGCTGCAACAGACGCAGGGTTTCTTATTGAAAGGTTGGTTGATCCGCGTCCGTTGAAGGAACTTGGGGATCTTGAACCGCAAACTTTCTATCGATTGAGTAAAATACCAGAGTTCGTGATATTCAAGCTACTGAAGTTGTAATATCAGACAGTAACATCTTTAAGGGATATTAGCTTGAATTAGGCTTCAGGCGGTTGACTTGAAATCTCATCCTCCAGCATTTCTCAACCAAATTTCCTATCTGTTAACCACTCTTGAATTTTGGTATAATTAACCTATGATAAAATTCATTAATATATTTCTTCTCGTTCTCATTGTTATCGGTATTGGTCTTTTGTTTACACAAAAGCTTTGGGTTCCAAAAATTGTGGGTGTGTTTTTAAAATATGAAACTCCACAAAATACAGTAATCATTAATGACAAACAAGCTTGTACAGAAGAAGCTAAGCAATGTCCGGACGGTAGTTATGTTGGACGAACAGGGCCGAATTGCACGTTTGCGACCTGCCCAATAACAACGCCACAGGTTAAGGGTAAGGGAACACTACAAGGTACAATTTCAATCGGTCCGATCTGTCCTGTTGAACGAATCGATCAACCTTGTAATCCAAGTCCGGAAATGTATGCGGCAAACAAAATTTTTGTTTATAATTCAGATCGTTCAAAGCTTATTACGACGCTCGCGCCTGATGCTCAAGGGAAATTCTCTGAGTCACTTTCATCTGGAAAGTATCTCGTAGATGTTAAGAGTCAAGCGAACCGAGTGGGATCTGTTTCTGGGGTACCAGTCGAGATTCTCATAAGCACTGGTAAAACTGAGACAATATCCATAAGCATTGATACCGGAATACGATGATTTATAAAACGGTAACGGACAGCTACCTTTAATATATGGAAATAAAAACTCAAATAACCAATAGTCAGGGCAAAGTATTTGAAGTGATTTATAGGGATGAAGATCCTGAAACTAATTTAGGTAATAGTGTTCTTCATGGGGTCCACTCCTTTAGCTTTTATGGAGACAAAATGGTTATCGTTTCTAATTCGAAAAAGGAATGGACTCCTCCTGGGGGAGGAATTGAACCTGGTGAGAATTATGCAGAGGCTTCTATTCGAGAGGTTAAGGAAGAGGCGAATATGAAAGTTTTAAGCCAGGAGTATATCGGCTATCAAGATATATTTATCACAGATGAAAATCGATGGATTCGACAAGCGAGGATGTTTTGTATTGTTGAGCCCTATGGAGATTTTGAATCTGATCCAGATGGTGATATTTTTGAAATTAAACTCATTGATCCAAAGGATTATAAACAATATTTTGATTGGGGTGAAATAGGGGGGCATCTCATGGAAAGAGCTCTTAAGATTAAATCCACACTGGAGTAGATTTAACATGGTTACCATCTGATTGTGTTATGAGGAAAATCTAAAAGGGAATTAAAAATTTGTACCACAAGGTGTTTAAACATTTAACATCTTTTTCATGCTATAATTTAAGTCTAATGTAATGTAAATTTTATGATTATACTTTTTATACTTGGTTTGATTCTTGGGGGTGTAGCGGTTGTGTTTGCTTTGCAAAATATAGCAATGGTCACAGTCAGTTTCTTTTCGTGGAGCATTCAAGGTTCTCTTGCGGTCATTCTACTTACTTCTATTATTTCTGGAATTTTAATCTGTTTGCTTATCGTCTTGCCAGGAGCAATCCAAGCTACGTTTCGGGCACGCAACCTCCGCAAGGAAATAGTGAGACTCGAAGAAGAACTCAAGAAGCAAAAAGAACTTACTGTTTTTGCAAAACATGATGTGCCAACATCAGAAGATATTGAAAGGATTGAACAGAGTGCAATAGCTTCGCGGGGATAGCAGGAATTTCAAAAGACATTCTAGAATCCTTAAAAGATCGCAGGTTGTTTTGATTGTATATTAATTTTATTTTAAACTATATGTATATTAGCTTAATTCAAAAATCATGAATAATGAATCTTCATCAACCCAGGTGTGGGATTGAACGACTATGCGTATGAGGTGATAGGAGTAGGTTTCCATACAGAGGACAATGCTCGGCTAGGTGAGGAGCATTTTCTCATGCATCGACCTTTATATGAAGCATCGGTTTATAAGGCTTCAAAAGAGTTAGGTATTCCATGTTTCGACAACCGTCCGCTCGAAATGTGGATGGAAGAAGTAACAAAAGATGAGAAGAATTTTCCTCGTTTCCAGAAAATCAAAAATCCCGAAATTATTACTCAACTCGAGAAAATTCGAGGTGAAATGTACGGAGTATAACAGCCAGCAAAAAAGGTAGGATTTTGCTAAACTTCCTTCATGAGAGGTTCTCTCCAGCAAAAACTTTTCAAATAGATCTTATATCCACTTACCTGAATCTATTGGAAAGTGTTTAGTTCTCTTACGAATTAAAACTTGGTGATAATTTTCAAAGAGGGAGCTTTTTCATGCTAAGATTCCTGTATGTTTTTTCAGTAAAAAAGTAAATTTTATATGAATAAAAAAAGTCCACTTTCGATACTGCGACAATTCTTTGGAAAGAAGATATCTTCTGTATATGTAATGAGAAGAGTCGTAAAAAGAGTGAAGAAAAAAATAAAAGGAATACGGAAGGGGAGTGTGCGGTATCAAAGGCACAAAGAAGAAGCACGAAAGCTCATCACAGAGAGGATCTTGTTTTGGAATATTTTTTATAAATTCAACTACGGTCGGGTATCGATTAGAAACCAAAAGACTCGATGGGGCTCATGCTCAAGCAAAGGCAACCTCAATTTTAGCTATCGGCTCGTATTCTTGCCGATGCATCTCGTCGACTATGTCGTTGTTCATGAACTTTGCCATTTGAAAGAGTTTAATCATTCAGAGAATTTCTGGGCTCTCGTGGAAAAGCATCTACCTGATTATCGAAAATCAAAAGATGAACTGAAGACCTATGGTGCGAAATATGTGGGATAATGAAATGGCTTATTGTGTCAGATTTCCTTCACCTCTTCGTGCTCGTGCTGTAGCGATGAGAAGGAGGGTCAGGAAGACAACCAAGGCAAATCCAAGTCCGAACCATACGAGAAATGGATATTTTTCAGTAAGCCTACTTTCATCTGGATCACATGCGTCACCTATCTTATCTCTATCGGTATCGATTTGGTTAACATTGGGTACTGTCGGACAATTATCGATCGACTCTATAATTCCATCGCGATCAAAGTCATCGCATGCGTCACCTGTCCTGTTATTGTCGATATCGCGTTGATCAGAGTTCGAGATGGAAGGACAATTATCATTTTGATCAGCTATACCGTCTTGATCAGAGTCTGATGGTTTGAAGAATGGATTTGGCGAGAGAGAAAACAGTCCAAGCTTCTTTACATCGAGAGAATTACTCAGGTTAGGCGATTCGTATGCATTGCCATAGTTTTGGAAGTAATTTTCTGGGTTTGCATAAATGACATACTCGTTGTTTTGCTGTGTCAGAAATCGAAGACTTCTTTTCGCAGGTTTCGCAAGCGAATCACTGAATTCAAATTCCTTCACTCGTAACGGCTGGGTATATTCCATTTCGATTACCCATATATCAGATGTTGTCTCAGGAAAATTAAGAACAAAGTAATTCGGCATGACCCTGTTTAAAAGTATAACCTCTTTCCCATTGGTATATGCTTTGATCGTCACAGCATTCGGTAAGGAAACATAATCCCCAAGATTCATAGTAAGTGAGTTTGATCTGATAGGTCGCTCATATCGTATTTCTAGAGTCGCTTTTTTCACTTGCCCGTTCGTTACATCGAATTGGAAGTCGGTGAATATATTTTTATCCACAATAGTCGGTATTAAAACACCACTTGTTTGGTTGGTTGCGTATGATGGATTTTCTGGAGCTTGAGCACCTCCCACGACATAATACGGTATAAACAAGTCCACTGTCTTATTGTAGACGCCGAAATTATCTGAATAGAGTTCCACATTATTCAAGTCAACTTCTACTACAGTTGGCACAACCATGCTTCCAGGGGATACGCTTGCAGAATTCTTGTATTTTGAAATAAGGCTCGGATTTTCATTGTAATGATTGATTCGGCTCACTACTTGCCAATCCTGTCCAAATGCTATATGTGAAGCGCCAAAGATACATAAGGTCGCAATCAGTATCTTAAATATGTTTTGTTTGTTCATTGGTTTAGATTTGAGGAGGATTATTTAGAGCGCTTTGTCTTTTCGAGATAAAGGCAGTACTGACAAACAAGGCTCCAAGTACGATAAACGTGGTGACTCGAAGAGAGATGTCCATGTTCCACACGTCGATAGTTATAAGCCGGATCACGACGAATGTAAGTAAAGTGATACCGTAATTTTTCAGCACCTTGTTGTGCTTGAAAAGGCCAATAAAGTGCGTGCTCAATCCAATTATAGTGTAAATAAGCAGGGCTATAAATACCGCACTGTCACGATTTAGAAAGACTGACTGTAGGGAAAGCCAGACCAAAGCATAGAGGTAAAACGATGCAAGGATAAATGAAATATGAGCTGGCTTGAAATAAGATTCATGATCACTATTTCTTGTCTGATACAGTGCGCCAAGAGCCATATACACGAGAGCCATAATTACAAGAACAAAGAAATCAGAATGGAATATCCCCGTATCCCATTTTGAAGAGATAAGACTGGAAACAGACATAAGGAATGGCACAAAGGTCAAGAGGCCGAGTGTCTCTGCTGTCTTCATCTTACCCGTGACGAGATATGAGGCGATTGAAATGATCGCTGTTTCGATCGCCAGAGCAATAACAAGTGTCTGTCCAGATAGTTCGATTGAAGTTGCTGTGGCTAGAAGAGCGATTGATACAAGCGCATGTACATAGAATAAGAGCACATTCTTTGTTTTCATGAATACGAAGAAGCCTGAGAATGCATAGATAAGCATCCAGCATGCGATAACAAGGCTTTGGTATTCGGGTGCAATGATTCTTGTGGTAAAGATGAGGAGAATACTTGTGTTGGCAATTGCAAGATATATATCCATATTGCTCGCTTTGATCTTATTCTGTATAAGGCTCCAGATGCTTACACAGAGATATGAGAGGGAGATTGCATAGACTACGAATAATATAGAATATTTTTGGGCAGATAATCCCATACCTGCATCATATGCTTGCAACGAATAAAGTAATACACCTGTAATTCCGATTACAATAGGCTCTCGCCATTTTTTAAACCCTGCCACCCAGATGCTTGCAAGGGAAATAATGAGCAGGTATGCATAAAAGCTTACGGTTCCGACTAATATCGTCCCTGAAAAATATGGAGCGATAAGGGATGCGAGGATGCCGTACAGAGCAAGCTTTTGGTTCGAAGTAACGACGGCAAAAAAGGCGATATATCCGCATACGATAAAGATAATCGAGAGGATAGCGATTGGTGAGAAGAAATTGTATACATGCTGGCCTGCAAGCGCAGTTATAATGACAAGTGAAGAACCGAGGATGGAGAATGTATTACCTTGAACCACGCTCTTACTTGATCGATATGTGCCGAACAAAGTTATGAGTGCTCCAGATACGAAACCGAGCACAATCCTACCCACCGGTCCAATCCAATTATTTGAAAATGCATAACTCACAAACCATCCGAAGCCGGCTAAAATCATAAGAACACCAATTTTTAAAATAAAGTTCTCCTTAATCCATCCTGTAACATCAAAAGAATCATCTGTTGCATGAGAAAGAGGTTTCTCATTAGGATAAAGGTTGTCTTGCGAGATGGGAACAGCGGATGCAACATCCATTTTTTGATAGTGTTCTGATACTACAACTTTTGGAACAAATTTCTGGTCCGCAAGCTCTCTTTTCAGTTCCTTGAGAGATTGCTGTAAGCTTGAAATCTTAAAAAAAATAATTACTATGCAAACTACTAAGATGGTGCTGATCATAAAAAAGTTAGTAAATAATAAAAAAAACTAAACCGTATAGGTTCATATTATCACTCTGCCTATTAAATATCTATCCACTTTTCAACCTTTAACAGGATTGACAGGTGGTAACAGCTACTTCCGTGCTATAATTTAATCCTATTCTAATATAAATTCATGATCATACTTTTTATACTTGGTTTAATTCTTGGTGGTGTTGCGGTGGTTTTTGCATTGCAGAATATAGCAGTGGTCACTGTCAGTTTCTTTTCGTGGAGCATTGAGGGGTCTCTCGCAGTCGTACTGCTCACTTCCATTGTTTCTGGAATATTAATTTGCCTTCTCATTGTCTTGCCTGGAGCAATCCAAGCTACGTTCCGGGCACGCAAGTTTCGCAAGGAGATAGCGAGACTCGAGGAAGAACTCAAAAAGCAGAAAGAGCTTACGGTGTTTGCAAAGCATGATGCACCAACACTTGGAGATATTGAAAGAATCGAACAGAGCGCGATATCTCACCGAGAATAGTTAAAAATTATACAGTCACAATCTTGATCTCAGTTTAACAGAAAAAATCACCACAACGAGGTGATTTTTTCTTTATTAGCGACGTAAGACGAATGAAATGAGAAAGCAAAAAAATTATAGTGATTTCTCATTGTCTCCGTTGAGGTGAAAAGTGATTGTATCACTTCGCAAGACCTTCCACGTTTTGTACTCAGAATGTGAAAGGTGTATAGCCTTCTGTAAGAAGCTAAAAGAAATGGTACATGACCTCCGGGCTTCTGCCCCGCACGAGTACGAGCAAAGCGAGTACAAGATTGGGTGAAGGCGCTCTGTGCCTTTGGCTTAATACCATTTATTTTTTCAAGATCTCTGGTTGTATTTTAATTAGCTGTAAACTTAATCTGTGAAGAGTGAACAAAAAATGCAGGATTCTTGATCCACTGATGGCAATCCCAACCAACACTATTGATACCTGATCCGAAACTGCTTCCTGATGTAAGGTCTCTTGGGATTACGGCTGGAAGCTGTGCAAGTGTGCTCACTTGTGTCTTCGTACCGACAGTCTTTCCTTCTTGCCATATGTAGAGTGTCCCTTTGTTGTAAATCATCATATTTCCAACCGAGTCGGTGTCACGGAATTCACCACGGAGCAAGCCGTCAGCAATGTAAATGTTGCTAATAGTCTGACCTGATTGTGATGCTTGGCTGTATGTACACTGGTAGCTACCTTTCTCTGCGATGATACTCTTGAATGTATTTGGTGTTGTTGCTGTCCCTGGCGTACCTCCAGTAGTGCCTGGAGTCGTATTGTCAGTAATAGTAATAGTGTCTGTTCCTACGGGCGTCCCTATGCTATCTTCTGACGAATAAAACATCCACCATCCGAGTCCGAGTAATATTGCGATAATCACCACGATTACTAGGGTCTTGTTCATATATAATGTATTAAATTATTAAGTCTGACCGATGTATTTCGGTGTATCTTAAGTATACATTAAAAAATTAATACAAGCTCCTAAATTATGCTATAATAACAAATGCCGATATCCTTCATGAAGGCTTCATTGGATTGAACCTATAATAGGTTTTTACTTATAACATATCAAAATCTATGAGAATACTGCTTGTTGAAGATGAAGAAAAATTGGCCAAAGCGGTAGTCCAAGGTCTCACGAAAAAAGGATATGCAGTAGATTATATCCTTGATGGAGAAAAAGCCATGAAGCGCATTGCACTGAACCATATGGACTATGATCTGGTGGTGCTCGACCTCATGTTGCCAGGTATGGATGGTCTCTCTATCTGCAAGAAGATGCGGGATTCGAGTATTAACACACCTATCCTTATACTGACTGCGAGAGATGAAATAGAGACAAAAGTTGATTTACTTTTAAGTGGGGCCGATGACTACCTGGTAAAGCCATTTTCTTTCGAAGAGCTCTGCGCTCGTATCGCAGCGCTTTTACGCAGACCTGTTGAGGCCCTCCCTTCTGTCATTACGGTGGGGGACATCATGCTCAATTCTTCGAATCATACAGTAACAAACAACAATAAAAATGTTTCTTTGACGCTCAAAGAATTCGTATTGCTTGAATATTTCATGCGTCATCCGAATACGGTGATTAATCGAGAAGAGCTCCTTACGCACTTATGGGATTTCAATTATTCATCCTTTAGTAATGTCGTTGATGTTCATGTCAAAAATCTCCGAAAAAAACTTAATTTGGAAGATGGTCAAACAGTATTGGAAACAGTTCGAGGGATCGGTTACCGATTTACGCAGTAAATACTGGAAGGACATCTTTTTCCGTACTGAATTCAATGTAATATTCTTACAGATTGTTTTTGCTGTCGTTTTGACAATTTTGGTGTCTGTTTCTTTCGATTATTTATATAAAGATATTTTACAAACCCTTCTTCAAGGAATTGCTGAAAATATCAGGAATAATGGTGAAGTCAGCGGGGGAGATATTGTGGATTCAATACAAATAATCAGAGCGAAAAATTTCCTCACTTTTTTTACAGTAGCGGTTTCTACTACCCTGGCTTTCAGTTATTTCATTGCCAAGATGGCTCTCACTCCGACACGTACAGCTCTGCAGTCTCAAAAGCGCTTTATAAGCGATATTGCCCATGAACTGCGTACTCCGCTTGCAGTTATCAAAACAAGTAGTGAAGTGGCGCTTTTGAGTGATTCGATTGACCCAGAGACTCGTACAATCTTTGAAGATACGATCGAAGAGCTCGACAGGGTATCTTCGATCATTAACAATCTCCTTACATTCAGTAATCTTGTTCATCCTGAGCAGATTAAATTTTCTGCAGTATCTATGGGGGATGTCGTCGATACAGCGGTGAAAAAAATCGACGAGCTTATAAAGAAAAAAGAGATTAAAGTTACGGTGAGAAAAACAAGTCCGGACAGCGTGCTAGGAAACATGATTGCACTCGAGCAGATTGTCATCAATATCATTAAGAATGGGATTAATTACAATAAATCAGGTGGGTCAGTTGTTGTCAGAGTGGAACCTGACTATCTCGGCAGTATTCTACTAACTGTGACTGATGATGGTATTGGTATTGGAGCAAAGGACCTTGCACATATCTTTGAGCCGTTCTACCGGGCGGAGAGCTCTCGCAATCGGGCATCAGGGTCATCAAGTGGACTCGGGCTTACCATTGTAAGTGAGCTGGTAAAGCTACACTCGGGAAGGATCAGTGTGCGAAGCATACTTGGGCAAGGAACTACAGTGACTGTCGTACTACCTTATAATAAGCATGAATCGAAAGAAGAAGATGGAGAGGAAGCTTTGGAAGTAGATTTTTGAAAAAAAAGTAAATTTGCTTCTTTGTGGTGCTATACTTACTATATGAAACCATATCATTATTTTTTGATTCTTAGTTTTAGTGTTGTTTGGGTTTGGGCTGCAATTAATCCACTCTTTCCTCATGATTGGCTCCTGGAGAATTATTTAGTATTTATAAGTGTTCCACTTATTCTCTTGTCTGCGCGATACTTCAAACTTTCGGATACCTCATATGGACTTATCACTTTGTTCATGATTCTTCATGTAATCGGTTCACATTATACATACGCTGAAGTGCCGTTTGGTGACACCCTGCAAGTATGGTTTGGAGCTACTCGTAATATGTACGACCGACTGGTACACTTTTCTTTTGGTTTTTTACTCGCATATCCAATTCATGAAATGTTTCTAAAAATAGCTCATGCAAAAGGTTTTTGGAGTTACTTCCTGCCGATTGATCTAACGCTATCTTTTTCAGCTCTATATGAAATTATTGAATGGATTTCAGTCCAAGTAGTAAACCCTGAGGCAGGAATTGCTTTTCTTGGAAGTCAGGGAGATGTTTGGGATGCACAGAAAGATATGGGACTGGCAGGTCTCGGAGCTCTCATTGCGATGCTTGTGGTAGCCATGGTACATGCATATCAAAGAGACAACTTTTGGCAGTTGATGAAAGAGAGTGTTAGTCCTATTGAAAATGAAGAATGATAAGTTTACCTTTGGTCCTAAATGGTGTATAGTAGAAGGATATGGCAAAAAGAGCAGCAACAAATACAAAAAATAAGGCAACTCGTTCAAAGAAGACTAAGAAGCGTCTTGCTATAAAAGCGGCACGAATCGAAGCTTCAAAGAAAAGATAGGGCTTGCATTACGGTTTGTACCGTATACAATTGAGTGAGTATTTAATTATTGTAAATAAAAAAATAACATGGAACTAAAAGCGTTATGTATGAAATGCAGAGATGCAAAGAATAAGCCAACAATGCAGGTAATGAACAATATCAAAGTTGAAGAGAAAAATAACCGCTTCTCAGCAAAAGGTAAATGTGCAAAGTGTAGTGGTAATATGTTCAAATTTATGTCGAAGGACGACGCAATGAAGTTCAAAAAATAAGAGGCTTAAATTCGGCCAATATTACCACAAAAGCACGGTTTGTTTTCTGATGTGCTTCGCTCATAAGAAAACAATGGAGCATCTTCTAAAATGTAATAAATATTCTTCGCCATACAAAGAGTATGTCTACGAATATTTCCCACATTTTATACGCAACCTTGTCTCGAATTAAAATGTCTTAATAAATCAAAAACCTGCCATATGGCAGGTTTTTGTTTAGGTGATCAAGTGTATAAGTATATTGTCAGGTGTAGAGGGCAAGGTATACTTAGGGTATATGGATATACAAAAAAAGGTTGTCACAGGAGCAGTTTTGCTTTGTGCATTATTTACGTTGGTTTTTTGGATTGGAACTATGTATACAAAGCAAATAAATAAAGTATATACGTATCAGTCTGCCGGGTTTTCTTTTAAATACAAACCTCAATTTAAAGTAGAGGAGAAGAATCATAGAGAAGGTTTCAAGATAGTCACTTTATTACCCATAACTCAAATAGCCTCGGCGGTTCAAAGTGAGGAGCCACGCATACAATGTGTGCTCTTTCAGAACGAAAAGAGTATGTCGATTTTATCTTGGATAGAGAGCGAAGAGTACACACATATTATGGGTCGACTTATTCCCGGCACCTCATATCCTTCGGTGGATATTCCACACACAGAAGCATTAGGTTTTAAGACTGATGGCCTTTACGTGTCCGACCATGTGGTTTTTGTGCATGCAGGTCAGATTGTTGACTGCTCTGTGGATTACCTTACACTTGATGACCCACTTCGGATGAATTTTGTAGCCTTCATCGGCAACATCAAACTTTCTGGAGAACAGTAGTATACTAGAAAATATGACTCATAAAACCCGCATTAGTATCCTCTTATTTTTTGGATTGTTTGGTTTAGGTGTGGTTATGTTGTACCTCTATTCAGAGAGAACTAAACCCACTGTTCCAAAGGAGATACCAGATGTTGTTGTTGCTCTAGAAACTTCTTCTGTACTGACTAATCTAGTTTTGTATGAAACTCAGGTTAAAGCAGCGCTCATTACCGTGCCGGATACCTCAGTGCGGATATCTCTCGTAGACGGTCGGGCAAGTTACGGTACAGCTTTAGATGGGGGCGATGTGACACTTATCAAAGTGATCGGAGGTCAGAAATTTTCGTCCGGTAGGGTACATGTGTTTGCTGACATTGCAGTCCAGAGCGGAGGGACCGGAGTTTTCCATTATGTTGGACTTTTTGAAATCAAAGGGAATACAGTGACCCATCTTTCCTCAACATTCATCGGAGATCGGGTACATATTACCTCGGCTCTCGTTCTACAGAAATATGCTCGTTCATATACACTGACTATACATTACCTGGATCGTAAGGAAGATGATGCGATGGTAGAAGACCCTACAATGGCTAAAGAAATCATGAGAGAAGTCAAAGATAATACTTTTGTAGAGCTGGGTGTATAACGCCACATGACATCTTTCGTTTAACTATATATAATCAACATATGGATTCATTACTTAAATCGGATATTTTCTTTTTTGTGACAACAGTGGTTGTTGCACTTCTTGGTATACTCATCACAATCGTGCTTGTGTACCTGGTACGGATCCTTTCTGATGTCAAAATGCTCTCAAAGAAAGTTCGACAAGAAGGGGAGCATATTGTAGATGATATAGAGGGCTTGCGCGAAAATATAAAAAAGAACACAATAAAGTTGTCGGATATCCTGTCATTTGGATTTTTCCGAAAGAAATCAGAACGAAAGAAGAAAATTACAAACGATAAATAAATAGCATATGGTACAAAAAAAAGAAACAGGAGGTGTAGTAATGGCAGTTGGTCTCGGGGCTCTCGCAGCTCTTTCAGCAGGAGCATACTTTTTATACGGTACTAAGGAAGGTGCAAAGAAGAGAGTAAAAATCAAAGGCTGGATGCTTAAGGCAAAAGGCGAAGTGCTTGAAAAGATGGAGGCACTCAAAGAAGTAAATGAGGTGACTTATAACAATGTCCTCTCATCTGTTATGAAGAAATACGAGGGTCTTAAGAATATTGACCAGGCAGAAGTGGCTCTTATGATGACAGATCTTAAGAAGCATTGGTCAAGCATCAAGAAGCATATTGATGTGGCTACAAAGGCAAAGAAGCCTGTAGCTCGGAAGAGCGTTACAAAGAAGGCATAATCAAACAAAGAACCGCTTCGGCGGTTTTTTTGTTGGATATTGAACAGGAACTCCCTCAGCTATGAGCTTTTTGGAGGATATTTTTCTATTGAATACTTACAGGATTAGTACACCTATCGCCCTGAAGGTTCAAGGTCTTGCGAAGTGATAAAATCACTTCTCACCTCAAGTCTCGGCTACCCGTTTTGCGAAGTCTCAAAAAAACTTATAGCTGAGGGAGTTTAGTCGCTAGTATTTACCGAGTATCTTTAAGTCCAAGGCTCCAGTGAGTAGCCAGGATGACGATAATACCCACAATAAGGAAGATGTAGTGATAGGGCACAAATTGGAGGGCTAGGGTGGCAATGAGCGGTGCAATAATGAATGCTAAAGGGCGAGTGGTTCGGTATATGCTGATCTCGTCAGTATTTGTAGTATTAACTTGTTTAAAGAAAAAGCTGTCGGAGGTGATCTCGACAAAAGATGCTCCGGTACGAGTGATAAAAAGAAGTACGGTCCAGAGAAGAAAACTTTTGACAAAGACAAAGCTCATGACAAGAGTCGAGAGTCCCATAATAACTAGACCGACAGTCAGTATTTCTTTTTCACCGTATTTTTTGTCGGCAAGTTTTCCGATTGGTAGTTCAAAGAGTGCAAAGGGGAGGAGCATAATCGTAAACATGATGCCGATCTCGCCCCATGAAAAGCCGATGTACTTTGAAAGGTACACGGGTGTATAGATGATCATAAATGCAAAGAAAAGCTGTAGTGCAAGATGAGTGACAAAGACTCGAGAAAGATTTGGAATAGCGAGGTAGGTGCGTATGGTCTCTCTGACTTTAATGTGTGATATTGGTGCATCCACATAGTGTTTGAAATATTTTCTTATGCAAAAATACAGGGGTAGGAGGAAGATGAGGGAAAAGGCATACACTCGGTGGTACTGGTTGTTAAGAAGTATGAGACCAACAATACTTGGGGCGATGACGAGTGTCGTGTTTGCAAGTGTAAGATAAATTCCACGAATCCCCCCTGTCTTTCCTTCATCAGTTGACTCACTTTCCAAAAACACATCGAGGCTAAAAAGAATGATCGGTACGATGACTTGGTGGATTACAAAGTAGAAGCCCACCAAAAATGCTGTATTGGTGAGTGTGAGGCCGAGGATAGCGAGACCTTCGATAATGATTGAATACCGGATGATCTTATAATTTCCGATCTTGTTCAGTATCTTTGAAATATTTAAAAGAAGGACGAGATTTAAAAGAGAAGCAATAATGTAGAAGGTACTTACCTGTGAAGCAGTAAAAAATTGGGATAAAAAAGAGGAGTTTACATAAATAATGAAATAGTAGTGGAAGGAAAGGAAGATGTTTGAAGCGTAGATAGCAGTCAGGAGTTTGTGTTGCCGTACCCGTTCTGAAATCTTTGAAAGAATGAAATCCATATTAGTACAGTATAGCAAAAAATCATGCAGATCTGGCATGATTTTTGTGGGTAAATTAAGTTGAGTAGACTCAAAACTCTTTCTAACCTTAGATACTTACACCGCAAGAATAACCGGAATCACAATCGGCTTCTTTGCAGTCTTTTGGTAGAGGTAGCGACCGACATTGTCTGCTATATTTGCCTTTACGTAATCAAAGTTGATCGGGTTCATCCCTCGAGTTGTATCTTCTACAGTCTTTTTAATAATCTGACGTGTCTGGTTTAGAAGGTCCTGTGACTCTCGCAAGTAGACGAACCCTCGAGAAATAATGTCAGGAGATTTCTTGAGCTTTCCTGTTTTTGCGTTTACACTTGCGACGATCATAAAGATACCGTCTTGAGCAAGTGTCTTTCGGTCTCGCATCACGAGCTCCTGTACGTCTCCGATTGAGAAGCCGTCTACCATGACGATGCTGTCTGGCGCAGACTCTTTCAGGCGAACAAACTTTGTACCGTCGTCTTGGATTTCAAGGATCGCTCCATTGTCTGGAACGATAATATTTTCCGGAGGCATGCCAACAATCGACTTTGCCAAGTCTTCGTGAACACGAAGCATATAGTGGCTTCCGTGCATCGGCATGAAGAACTTTGCCTTTACATGCTTATGGATCCATTCGAGCTCACCGCGATTTCCGTGGCCGGTTGAGTGGATGTATACATCAGAAGACCTGTAATGAATGATCTTTGCTCCTTGACGTGCTAAGTTGTCTTTGAGCTTCTGTACTGCTTTTTCGTTACCAGGAATGATTGAAGATGAGAGGAGTACGGTGTCTCGCGGAGTCACCTTAAAGTACTTGTGAGTCTTGTTTGACATACGCATAAGCGCAGCAAATTCATCTCCTTGAGCACCTGTCGCAAGGACGATAATACGATCAGGAGGGTAGTTTTCCATGTCGTCACTTGTGATGATAGTGTCTTTCTTTATCTTCAACATATTCATATTGAGAACGATCTCAATATTATTTTTCATACTTCGCCCTTCCACCACCACTTTCTTTCCATATTTTTCAGAAATCTCAATAATCTTCATCACACGCTCGAGCTGGGACGCAAATGTCCCGATAATGAGGCGACTTTTTGTGTTCTTAATAATCTCTTCAAGGTTCTGGTGCACAAGGCGCTCTGGAGTAGAAAAACCTTGGTTGTCGACGTTGGTCGAATCCATCATAAGGAAGAGTACCTTTTCATTGTCGAAACGAGAAAACTCTTTTACTTCTGCTTCAGTCGGCACACCGTCGACGTGGTCAAGTTTGATATCTCCTGGAGTCACAATTACACCATATGGCGTATCTATAATAATTCCCATTGAGTCGGGGATCGTATGTGTTACTGCAAAGAAACGCACCTTAAGTTTACCGAGGAGAATTGTATCTTCTTTTTCCACTACTCTAATATCAAGAGCAGGAAGATGAGGGAATTCTTCCTGTCGCTTCTTTACCATAATCGAAGTGAGTGCTCGAGTGTAGAGTGGTGGGTTACCAATACGGTCCATAATATAGGGAATACCACCGATGTGGTCTAAGTGTCCGTGAGTGATGATCACTCCACGGATCTTATCCTTTCGGTCTTCAAGATACTTTGTGTTTGGCAAAATATAGTCGACGCCTGGTGTATCATCATCTTTAAATTGAAAGCCCATGTCGATCACCACAATATCATCCTTGTACTCGATCAGAGTCATATTCTTTCCAATTTCCTCCACGCCTCCAAGTGGGATAATGCGGATATTGTCTCCTGCAGATGGAATAACATCATCCTGTTTCTTCATTGGACGAACATGTGTTGGATGAGGTCGACTAAAACTTCTTTTCTGCGGTCGCAGGGTTCTCTCTGCTCTGTGGTTTCGAGATGGGTCTGTGTTGTGTGTTTCTTCTGGGTTCATAATTTTTTAATTATTAATTTATTTATTGAAAATTTTCCATATCTGATTCGTATTGATATACCACTGGTGAATTCCTAAGAACCGTTCTCCTGAAGTTGTCGGCTGGCCCACAATGATATTCTTTACTTTGATGGGGGTGATATAAATGAATTGAGGAGCATAGAGGAATACTGCGGGAGTGTCAGCACGGATTTCTATTTCAAAGTTTTCAAGGTAAGTTCTTTTAGTATCTTCATCTGTCGTTTTTCGGTAGTCTTCGAGTATCTTGTCTACCTTTGAGTTCGTATAGAGAGCAATATTGAGGCCAGGGTCAGTTCTTTGGGATGAATGCCAGAAGGGATAGAGGTCAGTATCCCGACCGAGCACCTCTCCAAAAAGAAGGCTATCATATTTTCGAGGTCGTATAATGTTTTGGTTTAAATCACCGACTTCAAATATTTTTATATCCACTCGAGCACCAAGCTGTTGCCAGCGTCTCTGTGCATTCTGGGCAAGTGCTTTAAGCTCCGGTGCATCTGAGGTAGAGATTGAGAAAGAGAGGATCTCCGTTTCTTTCTTTGTTTTCTTTTCATACACACCACTTTCATTGAAAGTCCAACCAGCCTTTTCAAGGACTGCACGAGCAGTTGCAATCTGCCCTTCAGACGTCTGTGCAGTTGCTTCTGCTTTGTCTGTATGAAGCGGACCATCGATTGCTTGGCCATAGCCGTACAGCACTTCGGCAATCATCTGGTTTTTGTCGAGAACAATATCGAGCGCCACTCGCACCTCTTTATTTGCAAAAACAGGGGCTTCGTTCTGATTGAAAAATATTCCAAATACGCGAGGTAGTGGAGGGGTCATAGTCTGTGTTCCTTCTGTGCGTAAGAGACTTACGTTTGCAGGTGAAATGCTGTTTACGCTTTCAATATCTTCATTCTGGAATGCTTCAAGAAGGTTTTTTTCATTCGGATAAAATTTAAGCGTCACGGTATCTATAAAAGGTTTGCCAAGTGCATATTTTTTAAATGCGCTGAGTGTGTACTTGATAGGCAAGCCTGAGTCATTGGTAGCTACAGCCTGTACACTGTAGGGTCCCGTTCCGACAGATCGTGTATTAAAGGTACTGAAAGGAAAGCTTTCATTATCCACGTTTTTCCAGATGTGTTTGGGTAGTATACCAATCGTCGTGTTTTGGATAAATGGAGAGTATGCCTGCTTTAGAGTGAAGGTAATCGTGCGCTCATCTATTTTTTCTATCTTCACTCCGTCCCAGCTACTTCGACGAGGACTTTTGAGGAGGGCGTCTTGTGCTTTTTGTATGGTAAATTCCACATCATCTGTGGTTACTCTACTGCCGTCATGAAAAGTTATATTCTCTTTAAGAATAAAAGTATAGGTGAGACCGTCTTCCGAAATACTATAGTTTTCTGCAAGATCTGGAGTGAGGCTCCCTCCGGGTGTGGCTTTCATAAGCCCTGAATAGACGAGCGACGTCAGGTCGCGGTCTGCGTCTGAGATTGCAAGGAGTGGGTTTATAAATCGTGGTGAGCCCACGATTCCTTCAGTGATACTTCCCCCATAGTCAGGTACTTCAACCAAGAATGCTTTGTTGACTTGATAGAGAAGCGTAAAGCCTGAAATCACGAATACGAACGAAATTAATGCAAAAAGCACTTTTTCAGTGATAGAAAAAGATTTGATTAGATCGAGAAATTTTTGTGAATAGGGGATTCTCCACGTAGGGGACAATGAAGGATCAGTCTGTTTGTTTTCCACAGAGATGTATTTAGTGAATGAAGATAACGCTATCAGATAATACTGTCACTGAGTAGGGGTCTGACTTTGGCTTATGCGAGCCTGAGAAGTGCGAAAGAAGTTGCAACAAAAAGAATAGCAATAACGATAGTTGCAATGAAGATTACACGTTCACCTCCACGTTTTGTATGATGTCCAGATGAGAAGCTATCGCCTCCAAAAGCGCCACCGAGGCCTGCTTCTGATCTTTGGAGCAGTACTCCTCCTATGAGAAGTACAGATAGTGCGATCTGAACATACGGAATTAAGTCAACAATACTCATGTTCCATCAAGTATAACAGATGGATTATTTTTAACCACTTGACACCTCCACCTCAATCATGTACTCTAAGTCACAGAGAAGAATATTCCTCGCAAGATTTGAGAGAGATATCCCCGTTTTAGGGCGGGAATTGATATCTTTCTCAAATAAACAGCAGGGAGACATGTTATGTTTCTTATGCCCCCGTACCCGGGCCGTTCTAGGGCTTTCCAGTGCCTTAGAAATGAAGCTGGGCCTCGGCTCAGAAAACCACCAAATACTGGGAGTAGACTACCCTCCTAAGGAGGGGGTGGTTGGGTAC
>Ga0163153_10003906_pt1 | contig 19367 bp, 16 predicted proteins | sample OliLakLV19MP6IB1_FD_148629 | JGI IMG/M metagenome (GOLD analysis project Ga0163153, IMG submission 148629) | Freshwater microbial mat bacterial communities from Lake Vanda, McMurdo Dry Valleys, Antarctica - Oligotrophic Lake LV.19.MP6.IB-1 | ecosystem: Environmental > Aquatic > Freshwater >... | reverse complement strand
GACAGCCGGTTGGGTCGCCGTGGCGGAGCTTGGCCATCCGCACGACGTACGCCTTGCGAAACGTCTTCAGGTACCAGCGGCGGACGCGGCCCCAGGCCAACTCGATCTGATAGCAAACGCCGCCGCCGGGCTGCACGCTCGGAATGTTGACAGGCAGCGGTTCCAACTCGGCGCGCTGAGACGAATTCGTGTGGTTCATCACGATAAGCGTACTATCTGGACAGGGCAGCGCGGAGTGGGAGTGTTCGGCGTTGATTCCATAGTAGCGAGCGTAAAACCCAGGGAAGGCCCCAATAGTCGTGGGCGATGGCAAAGTTCTGGGTGGCCTTCCCTGGGCTTGGCGGAGAAAGTCGTCGTTATTTGAACTTCGTCCCCGCTCCGGGGCGGACGGCGTCGCGCAGGACGCCGCCCGGATGGCGTGCCAGGCTGTCCGTGAACACTCGAATATCGCCCACTACCGGGCGGAGGTCCTTGGTGAGCTGGTTGATGTTCAGGACTGTGTTGTTCAGGTTGTAGTACAGGTCCGGGTTGTTGAGCAGTTGCGCGACGGTGCCTTCGGAATCGTTCAGGCGATCGGTGAACCGGCCGACGCCATCCAGGGCGTAGTTGAGCGTGGTCAGCGTGGTGTCGAATTTTGCGGCGATCTCTTCGCTGCGCTCGGCGAGCGGGGCGGTGATGCTCTCGACGTTCTTCAAAGTTCGATTCGCCGAACCGATGGCCACTTGCATCTCGTCGATCGTGGCGTGGGCGTCGGCCAGCAGCTTGGGTAAATCGGCCGCGGCCTGCTTGATGTTCGCGCGAAGTTCCGGGTCACCGGTGATTTCGTTGATGTTGTCCATCGACTTGTTCAGGTTGTCGAGCGTGCGCTCCGCCTTGTCGACGATCCGCGAAAGTTGATCATCCTCCGACGCCAGCACGCGATTGAGTCGCTGCGCCAGGCGGCTGATTTCCTGCCCGGCGAGCTCGACGCTCATCAAAGTGCGATTCACCGGGTCTTCGATCTCGCTGAGAATCGACGTGGGATCGACTTTGTCTTCGCCGACCAGCAAATCGCCCGGCTGAATCTCGTCCGCCGGCAGGCCCAGATCCTCGCGTTTGACGAACGAGATTGCCGCGTCGCCGCCGATCAGCGAGCTACCGATGCGGGGCACCTCGTTTTTCATCAGCTTGCGGTCCGCGTCAATTTCGGCCGTGACTAGTGCGCCGGCGTCTTCCTTCAGCTCCACATTGGTTACGCGGCCGATGGTGATCCCACTTTTCTTGATCGGCGTATCGCGCACGACGCCGCTGCCGTCCTGAAAGGTGATGAAGACGGTGTAGCGGCGATGAAAAAACGACGGCAGCTCGCCAAACAGCAGCACGAGAATCCCCGTGATGCTGAAGGTGGCCAGCACCATCACGCCGACCCGAAACTGCATCGTGCGTTCGTCCATGGCGGGAGCAGCTAGTGAAAGTAGGTGAGGTAACAAAGTAGGTCAGGCACCGCTGTCGATGTCAAAGTCACCGCGCCGAAATCACGTCGCAGCTACACCCAAAATGCTGCGCAGGTTTGTGCCTGACAGCATCGACGTCGCTCCTGTCAGGCACAAGCGGGTCAGCGACTCGGGGCATGAAGATGGTTTGATTCGATTCATGCCGTTTGCTTTCGACTGCGGCACCTGACCTACGTGATGGCGGCGCCTGAACTACGGGATCTATTTGCTTCTCTCTAATTCTTGTAGGCGTTCACCCGCTTCGCCGCGGACGAATTGCGTTACGCGCGGGTCCGGGTGATCGTCGAGTTCTTCCGGGGCGCCGTCGAAGATGATTTGCGGTTCGCCGCGTTCCAGCCGGGACAGCGGATAGAACATCACGATGCGGTCGGCCACCTTGCGGGCGGAGTGCATGTCGTGAGTGACCACGATGCCGGTCACGCCCGTGCGCTTGCGCGTGCGGAGGATTAACTCGTTGATGACGTCGCTCATGATCGGGTCGAGGCCCGTGGTCGGCTCATCGTAGAGGACTACCTCGGGATTCATCGCCAACGCCCGGGCCAGGCCGACGCGTTTGCGCATGCCGCCGGAGAGTTCCGCCGGCTTCTTGCTCAGCACGTTTTCGGCGAGTCCGACCTCGAGCAAGCGTTCGCGGACGATGTCGTCGATCTCGCCGGCCTTCACGTCGTCGTTCTGGCGCAATGGGAACGCGATATTCTGGGCGATGGTCAAGCTGTCAAACAGCGCCGCCATCTGGAAAACGTAGCCGAACCGCAGACGTTGTGCGGTGAGTTGCTTGTCATTCAGCTTGGTCAAGTCGCGGCCGTCGAAGATCACTTCGCCGCTTGTGGGACGCACGAGGCCGATCATCGTCTTCAAAAACACCGTCTTCCCGCACCCGCTCTCGCCGATGATCGCCACCGTCTGCCCGCGGGGGATCTCCAGGTCGATCTCGCGCAGCACCGCATTGCCGTCAAACACGACGGACACGTCACGCGCCGTAATCAGCGGCTCGCCGGAGTCGGTCGGCGTTGGACGGCGGGTTTTGGGCACTTCGGATTTTCCTAATGGATCTCACTAGCCCGACGCGCAAGCGAGGGGGAGTTGACGTTGGCCGTGAGAACACGTCGTACTCAAATCGACGTCCGCTCCCCCTCGCTTGCGCGTCGGGCTAGTAAATTCGCTTTCTCGTGCATCAAATAATCCTTGGCCCTTCTGGCCAGAGGTAGAAGTAGAACGCGTCGAGCAGGATGCCGAGCAGGAGGTCGATGATGAGGATGACGACGAACGAGGCGACGAAAGAATTGGTGGCGGCGCGGCCGACGCCTTCGGCGCCGGGATCGCAATGGAAGCCGCGATGACAGCTGATGACGGAGATCGCGGCGCCGAAGAACAGGCTCTTGAAGACGCCGCTGAATAAGTCGAACAGACTCACGAACCGCTGGGAGTGGTCCCAGTAGTGGTGTGAATCGATGTGCAGAATCACCACGCTGTAAAACCAGCCGCCGGCCACGCCCATGAAGTCGGCCATGATGGTCAGCGTCGGAATCAAGAACAGGCAGCTCAGGAAGCGCGGGACCACCAGATAATGAATGGGGTTCGCCCCCATGCTAGCGAGGGCGTCGATCTGCTCGGTGACTTTCATCGTGCCCAATTCGGCGGCCATCGCGCTGCCGACGCGTCCGGCCAGCATGGTGGCGGCCAACACCGGCCCCAACTCGCGCACCAGCGACATATTGATCACCGCGCCAAGCCGCGTCTCCAAGCTGAGCACGCGGAACTGGGCATAACTCTGCACGGCGAGCACCATACCGATGAACGTTCCCGTCAAGGCGACGACCGGCAAGCTGAGGACGCCGATCTGATAAAAATTCGGGATCAGCGTCTCGCGCCGCGGCAGCCGGGTGAACAGCCAGGACAAGGTGCTGAAACCAAACAGTGCCAGCCCGCCGAGGGCGACCATCCAACCGTTGAACTGCCGCCACATATCGAGCGCCGCCCGCCCCACACCGGAAAACAAGGCGCGCACCAGCCCGTTCCGCGGCGCGGCAACAGTGGGGAGCCTTCCGGTGGCCATGGTTTGCGCCTCCGCTCAAAGAGCGCGCCGCCCGTCGGCGCGCAATGGGGCGCATAGACTATCGTCCGGCAAGAATTTAGGCGTGAGCAAAGTCTGCGGGTTGGGTGGATTTTAAGGTTGCAGGGCACGAATACGACTCGGGCAAGCTCGCCAATCTCCCCATCCTGGCTGGCTTCGCGCAAACTAAGTGCATTGCCAATGCAGGCCGCTCACTTTGCAACTGTCGCACCAGAATACGTAGGCAATTCCCCCACTGCCCCAAAGGAGCTCTCCGCCCTCGGCGGTCGGCAATAGGGAGTCGAGCTGCATCAAGAACCCCATCTTCGTACCGCAAGACAAACAGTTAAGGTACTGTGCATCCTGAATCCATGTTGGATATCCGCCAACGCGATTGAGATTCTGTCGGCTATTTGAGTTCCCCCAATCCTGCCACCGCCAACGTTCGCCCGAATCAACGAACGCAACTTCGCAAGGAAGAATATCGCCTGCCGGGAATTCGGGCTCGCCTGGTTCGACAGTGAGGCAAGTTGGTTTACCGTCACTTTCGTGCCGGTAGTACATTCTTTCCTTTACCCAACCCAAGCACCGCAGGCAACACTCAATCGTCAGACGGTTGAGTTCCGACACCCAGGGAAACCCCTCCGTGCAATTGGCGCTGATCAGGATGTTGGTGTGCCGTCCGCAACTGCCGCAGACGGCGTTTCCAATGCCTCCAATTCTGGCGCGCGATACAGCCGTGCTTGACGCGGTCCACGTCGGATGTTGCATGAGCCACGAAGGTCGGTCCGCGCGGAAATAGTCGTGCGGAAACGCTATGTGCAGTGGTTTGGGCAAATAAAGCGGCCTAACGCTCCCGTTCACTGATTCAAAGCCCACAGCATGCAAATAGTAGGCAAGCGTTAGCGGCTCCAGACCACCAGACGCCGTGTATGTTTCGCCTAAATCGATCTGTTTGGTTCGGTCTATCGCAGCGGCAAACGCGCTTTCGCTTCTGATTTGTAGGAGACAATCCCACGCCTTCTTTCTGATTCCCTGCGGCGCGCCCGTAGCATCGATTTGATCACATAGCCACTCAACCGCCGCGTCGTCGGCCTCCCTCCAGGGCCAATTTTTGTAGAAGCTACCTTGGTTCGGTGCGCGGTGAAAAATTGCGGGCAGATGTGGATGCAGCGAATTGACGCACTGCAGCGATGCATGGCAGATTACCGAATCGGCCGAGGGCCAGTTCTGCTGCTTGTTCAATAGTTCGATCGCTTGACCGCTAAGTTCGGGCCAACGGTCGTTGGGAATGTAGCTCAATACATCCTCAATGAATGTATGGCCGTCCTGCACGCAGGCCAGCAATTCGCGTGCTATTGCATACGCAGCGTCGGGAGACTCGTAGGCCATCGCGAGTCCGCGTTCCTGAGCATCGCATTTCCATTTCTTTTTCCCGAATTCGCGAACAAGTTGCGTAATTTCGTCCATGTGATATCCTCGCTCCGGAAAAACGGGGCACGTCGAAACGCGTAGATCTGCTCGCACTTAACATTACCCAAACAGCTCCATCACCGGCTCCCCCAGCCCATCCTTCGTCACATAAAACGGCCGGCGTTCGATTTCGTAGCCGTGGTTGGCGGGAATGCCGAGGGCGCGGTAGATCGTGGCGTGGAGGGCTTCGATCTGGATCGGGTTTTCGATCGTCTTGCAGGGGCGTTCGTCGGCGGTCTTGCCGTAGAGGAAGCCCTTTTTCATGCCGCCGCCGAACATCAGCACGCAGCCGGCGTCGGTGAAGTGGCGGTGCATGCCGTAGTATTTCAGCTCGTTGACCACGTCCGGCACTTCGACCTGATCCTTGACCTGATTGCCTGGCTTGCCTTCCATCATCATGTCGCGGCTGAATTCGCTGGCCAACACGACCAGCGTGCGATCGAGCAGCCCGCGGGCTTCGAGGTCGAGAATCAATTGCGCGATCGGCGCGTCGATCTCGGGCTTCAATTCCGAGAGCCGTGTGTGGCCGTTGTCGTGCGTGTCCCAATGTTTAAAGGGGATGTATTCGGTGGTGACTTCGATAAACCGCGCGCCGACTTCGACCAATCGCCGCGCGAGCAAGCAGCCGAGCCCGAAGCGGCCGGTGTTGTATTTGTCGTAGCTTTCCTTCGGCTCCTCGCTTAGGTCGAACGCCTTCGCCGCCGGCGAGCTAAGCAACCGGTAGGCGTTTTCGACGCTCCGCTCCAGCGACTCGCGTTGATAGTCGCTGCCATGTTGCGCTACCGGGCTCTGCGCGATGAGCTTGCGATACGACTCGTACCGGGCGTTGAAGCGTTCGGCGCTCATGCCGCCGGGCGGGCGAATCGCGTTCACGGCCTGGTCCGGATACGGCAGCAAGAAGGGGCCGTACTCGGTGCCGAGGAAGCCGGCCTGGTGAAAGGCCTTGAGTTCCTCCCCTTCCCCGACGTCGAACCTTTGCCCGATATCGATGAAGGCCGGCACCACAGGATCGCGCGGGCCGAGCGTCTTCGAGATCCACGCCCCGATGTGCGGCGCGGCCACGGTTTGCGGCGGGGCGTAACCGGTGTGCCAGTGATATTGATGACGCGAGTGGAGAATGAAGCCCAAGTCGCCGGCGCGGTAGGAGCGGATCAACGTCCCGCGATCCATCACCGCGGCCGTCTTCTCCAGTCCGGCCGAAAACTTGATGTTGTCCACCGCGGTGTCGATCGTAGGAAACGTGCTGAGAATGCGATTCGACTCGACGCCCGGCTCGAACGGCGTGTACCGCTTGGGGTCAAACGTCTCGGTAGCGGCCATCCCGCCCCCCATCCACAACACGATCACCGCATCCGCCGTGGCGGGCAGCAGCACATCGGAAGTCAACTCCGCGTGCAGCCCGCGCGGCGAACCGGCCGCCAACGCGGACAAAGTGGCCGCGGAAGCAGTCTTGAGAAAGTCACGGCGAGAGGGGGAGGAGGACATCGAATCGCCTCGGATGTTGGAACCGCGAAATGCGCCAAATCACGCGAAAAGGGGACGAAAAGACTGTTTAGCGAAATGTGCTCTTGATTGATACATGCCGGCTCAATTCATTGGGAATCAGACTTCTTGGTGAGCACGAGCCGTTCGTATTCTAGTTTTGGTTGGTGGCCGAAATTGACGAGTATGGCGAGTTGGAGATTCGTTGCTCGCAAATAGTTGATCGCTTGTGCTCGATGTTCGTTTGCTAAGCCAGTGACCGCCTTCAACTCGACGATTATTTGTTCGTAGCACAGGAAATCGGGAAAATACGTTTGGTTTAGAAGGCGGCCAGGATAGGACAATCGCAACTCGGGCGTGGGAACAAACGGAATTCTTCGATTCGCGAATTCAATCCCCAAACATTCCTGATAAACGGCCTCCAAAAAGCCGCTTCCCATGCCTTTGTAAACGTCAAAACAAGCGCCAACAATCTCAAAGCATTCCTGCTTGAAAATCAACTCGCTATTGCCTTCAGCCATTTCCCCAACTCCTTTTTCGCGCCTTTTCGCGAGTTTAGCGGTTCCAAGTTCTCTCAGTATACCAACTGAAACTCCGGCGACATGATGATGGACCAGAGTAGATCCTGGATGCCTTCCGCCGTGGCTTCTGAGCCGAGGAGTGATTCCGCGTCGTCTTGTTCTTCCGGGCGTGGGCTGCGGCCGAGGGCTTCTCGGTAGATGCGTTGCACCAGTTCGTCGCGGTCTACGCCTTGCGCTTGCCAGTAGGCGCCCCCTTTCGCGAGTTGATCCGCCAGGGTTTGGCCGTTGGTCAATTCCAGCGCTTCGAGCGTGGTCGCCGTTTGCGGGCGGGACGTCACGACTTGTTCTCGATTGGGACGGCCCATCGCGTTCGTCAATGGGTTGGACGTTTTCAACGCGGCGCGCACGCCGATGTCCTTTACGGCCGGTTCGCCACCGACTGGCGGCATTTCGACGTCCGGCTTTTCTGGCCAGTTATGCGTGATTTGAGAGAGCGCGTCGGAGAATTGCTCCGCCGAGAGACGCTTCACCACTGGCCCGTGGAAGATAAAGGTCTCGGCGTCGCGTTCGCCGCGATCGACCGCCGGCATCTGGTAGGCGCGCGAGGTGAGAATCAAGCGCAGCGTGTGTGTGAGATCGTAGCCGTGTTCGGCGAGGTCGACGGCGAGCCAATCCAACAAGTCGGCGTTCCAGGGCGTGTTGTCCATGTCGTCGACGGGCTCGATGATCGCGCGCCCCAGGAACTTGCCCCAGAGTCGATTGACGATTGTCCGCGCGAATCGGCCGTTCTGTTCGTGCGTCAGCAGGTCGGCGAGCTGCTGCAAGCGAACGTCGCGATTTCCCTGGCTGTCGATCGCGCCGAGTTCTGGATACAGGAACTTCAGCGGCGCGTATTCTCCTTTGGGTTGATCGCAGCGATGGACCTCGAGTTGGGCTTCGGCGAAGACGCCAGCGAGTCCGTACGCGTCGTGGAGCGTCCAATCGTTGATGAAGCTGTCGTGGCACGACGCGCATTTGAGATTCACGCCCAGGAACACTTGCGAGACATTCTGCGCCGCCTGCATTTCCGGGACCTGGCTGGCATTCACGACGCCGCGCCACGTGATGCCCTTGATAAACCCTTCGGCGCCCGGCGCGCCGGTGACCAACTCGCGGACAAATTGATGGTACGGCTTGTTTTCACCGAGCGCCGTGAACAGCCATTGAGAGATTTGTTGCCGGCCACCGTCGATGTAGCCGGTGCCTTGGTAGTCGTTGCGGAGTGCGTCGTTCCAGAAACTGAGCCAGTGCGTGGCGTACTGCTGCCGATCGGCCAATAAGCGATCGACCAGCATCGCGCGCTTGCCTGGCACAGAGTCAGCGCAGAACGCATCCAAATCTTCAGGCGACGGCAATAAGCCGATCACGTCTAGATACGTACGTCGAGCGAACGTGCGATCGTCTACCAGCTCAGTCGACGAATGACCGCTGGCCTCTAGATAAGGTGCGAGCAGGCGATCGATCGGATGTTCGCTGCCGGCCGTTTCCGCGGACGGCAACTCCGGCTGGCGCGGCTTCAACTCCGCGGGCACGTACTTCGGGCGGATCACAAACCCTTCTTCCCACGCGAGCCCCTGGTCGATCCACGCGCGGAGGATGCCGACCTGCGCGGCCGTGAGCTTCGGCCCCTTGGCCGGCATCACGCGATCCGGGTCTTGTTGCGCGACGAGGTGAATCAACAGGCTCTCGGCGCTATTGCCTTCGATCACCGACGGCCCGGAATCGCCGCCGGCGAGGACCGATTCGCGCGTACTGACCTGATACCCGCCGTCGTCGTTCTTCCCGGCATGACAGGCGACGCAACTGCCGAGTAGAATCGGCGCGACGTCCTTATGAAAGTCGATTTGCCGCTCTGCGGCCGGCGGCAAATCCGGCGTTTCATCCGCGCGAGCCGGGATTGCCCTACCGCTGAGCAGAAGCAGGCAAAACATCAAGCGCGAAACAGACATCTCGGGCGTCTCCAGAAGCGGACAGGCGGGAGCAGGCGGGCGGGGTAGCTTCCATCATCGACGACGACGGACGGCGGTTCAAGTGGCGCACGCGCCGTAGGTCAGGCTTTCCAGCCTGACGAGTTGCGGCACCGATTCTTTTCAACGGCGCGAGGCCGCCTCCTGTCAGGCTGGAAAGCCTGACCTACAAACTACAGATATTCCTTCCAGCCGCGTTCTTCCATGATTTTCACGATCTTGCGGATGGCTTCCTCGTCGTGCTTGTTGGCCACCAGCGTAGCGTCGGGCGTGTGGACAATGAGGCAGTCTTTGAGCCCCAGCGTGACGATCAGGTGATCGTCCGGGCCGCGGACGATCGTGCCGTGAGTGTTGATGCCGAGATGTTTTCCTGCGACAGTGTTGCCGTCGGCGTCGGAGGGGAGCAATCGCGCGATGGCTTGCCAACTGCCGACGTCGTCCCAGGAATACGGCGCCTCGATGACGGCGATGTCGGTGGCGTGTTCCATCACCGCGTAATCGATCGAGATGCCTTTGATGGCGGCGAATTCTCGCTCCAGCGTGGCTTCGTACTTGTCCGTGCCGAAGGCGTCGACGATCGCTTTCAGATGCGCGAACATTTCCGGCTGACGACGCTGCAACTCGTCGGCGATCGTGCGGGCTTTCCAGACGAAGATGCCGGAGTTCCAGTAGAACGTGCCGGCGGCCAGGAATTCTTCCGCCAACTTGGCGTTCGGCTTCTCGCGGAATTTCTTCACGCGGAACGCCGGCGCTTCGCCAGATGCAATGGGCAACGCTTCGCCGCGTTCGATGTAGCCGAAGCTTTCGGCCGGATACGTCGGCTTGATCCCGAACGTGACGATCCGGCCTGGCTGGGCGTCGACCAGGCGCGCGGCTTGTTTCACCGCCGCTTGATAGACCTCGATCGGACCGATGACATGGTCAGACGGCATGACGGCCATCGTGGCGTCCGGATCGCGGGTGGCCAGCAGGAGCGCCGCCAGGCCGATGCACGGCGCGGTGTCGCGCTTGCAGGGTTCGCGAATGATGGAACTGGCCGGCAGCGATGGCAATTGCGCTGCGATCGCGTCGGCTTGCTGGGCGTTGGTGAGGATCAGCATTTGATCCGCCGGCGCGAGCCCGATCAGCCGATCGACGGTCGCTTGGATCATCGTCCGCTCGCCCACGAGGGGCAGCAGTTGTTTCGGCCGCAAGTGGCGGCTTTCCGGCCAGAATCGGGTGCCGGAACCTCCGGCCATGATCACGGGATAAAGCATGCGTGGCAGCTCCTTGCTGTGCGTCTGGATTCCCGTGGGCGCTTTGGCAGTTTGCGGTTTTTGGCGGGTTCTGGCAAGGGAGGGCCAGGCGCGGCGTTGACCCAATCCCAAGAGACAGGTACAGTTCGCCCCCGAATTCACCTCGCGCGGAGCCGGCCGATGCCGACCTACTCACCGCCGCAGATTCCGTCGCCAGCACGCGGCGGCTGGGGCTCGCTGCCCAGCACCTTTCGCGTGTTGCACATCGCGCCGGAGGGGCGCGCGGACGCCTGGCTGGCCGAGGCCTTCGCCGCGGATAATGCCGTCGACGTGAAATTGACGGAGATCGCCGGCGCGGCGGCTGGGCTGGAACAATTGAACGTTGCCTCGTTCGACGCGGTGCTGGTCACGCATCTGGACGGCGTGCAAGACGCCTTGGCGATCGTCGAAGGAATCCGCGGCGCTGGTGGCGACGAGGCGCTGGTGATCCTCGGCGCGCAACCGGAATTGGAGATGGCGCCGCTCAGCTTCGAGGTCGGTGCTGATGCGTATTTGTCGCAGCGAACAACGTCAACGCGCGGCCTGCTCTGGACGTTGACGAAAGCGGTCGAACGCTGCCGCATGGTGCGCGAGAATCGCCGCCTTTCGCAATTGGAGCGCTCGCGATTGGAACGCGAGCACCACGAGGCCGAGCACGTGCTCTGCGAGCAGCGGGCCTTGGTGCGCGACCTGGAATCGTTACATCGGCGTTGCGAGGACGGGACGGAAGATTCCGAGGCGGTTACCTCCGCGAGCGCCGAACTGGCTTCGCGTAATACGTTGCCCGCGGCACAGAACGATTTACCGGCGCCGCTCGTGGCGCACTATCGCGAGTTGCTGCGCACCCACGTGATCATGGGCTCCGGCAACCTGGCGGAAGAAATGCGCTTGCTCGCCGAACTCTTGGCGACGGCCCACATCAGCGCCCGGCAGACGTTGCAATTGCATCTCTTGGCGTTGGAAGAGTTGGTGCGCGGCCTCGGCGCACGCAGCACGCGGCATGTACTGACGCGCGCCGATTTGCTGGTGCTGGAGATGATGCTCTACCTGGCGGAGGAATATCGCCGCCGCAGCGGGGAAACGGCAATGTCCTCCCAAGCGGCTTGAAGCGCGAACATTAGCCCGTAGCGCCAGCGAGGGAGAGAAGACGTTGCCAACGTGAACACGTCCAAGCTCTCGGTTGCGAATGGACCGGCCGACTGAGAGTTTCGTCTCCAACTGTACGCGTGGTCCGCTCCCCCTCGCTGGCGCTACGGGCTAGTGTAGGAGGGTCCCCGTCTTTCTTGGAGGCTCGCGCGATGAACGATCAGGAAACTCCGTTGGGCGAATTGCGCGAAATGGTGCGCGAGTTCGTCGGCGAGCGGGATTGGAAGCAATTCCACACGCCGAAGAATATTTCGATGGCGCTCGCGATCGAAGCGGCGGAATTGATGGAGCACTTTCAATGGCTCACTCCGGAGCAATCCCGGGCGATCGCCAAGCAGGACAAAGACCTGGCTGCCGTGGCGGACGAGTTGGCCGACGTGGTGTGTTACGCCTTCGCGCTGGCGAACGAATTGGATATCGACGTCGCGGCGGCCATGGAGCTGAAGATGGGGAAGAATCGGCAAAAGTACCCGGCGGATAAATACCGGGGGAAGTATAAGTAGGTAGTTTGAAGTTTGAAGTGTTCTGTTTTCAGTGTCAGGGCGCGCAGTCCTCACTGAACACTGAAAACTTCAAACTGCCGTCTTGCGCCCGCTTTTCCCTGGCAACGACCATCTGCTATCGTGCTTGACGGTAAAACCGTTGGAAAAACAGCACGGGAGATGGTCGTCATGCCGGTCCAGGAACAAGCGTTGTTGGAGCTTTGTCGCACTTTGTTGGGAGACGCCCCGGCGCCGGAGAGCACGCTGGAAGGCTATTTGGCGGCGATTCCCCGATTGAATTCACTCAGCGACGTGCCGTCCGGGACGCCGGTGCTGATCCGGGGCGACGTCGATGCCAAGCCGGGCGCCACCGTCGGCGAAGGGGACGTGCGGCTGCGATCGATGCTGGCCACGCTTCAATTCGGCCGCGAGCGCGGCTGGAAGCAGATCATTTTCGGGCACATCGGCCGCAAGCCGGAAGGCTCGTTGAAGGCGGTCGCCGTGCGACTTGGCGAATTGCTCGGCGCGCCGGTTCCGCTGCTGACCAACTGGTACGACGCGAACACGAAGACGGTGACAGAGGCCACCGCGAAGGCGATTGCCGACGCCGCGCCGGGCAGCGTGCTGGTGCTGGAAAACACGCGTGCTTACGACGTCGAACGCGTGCTCTGGAAGGCCAAGCCGGGCGATTTGTCCAATCTGGTCGGCGATTTGACCAAGTTCGCTAACGAGTTGGCGGCGAAGGTGTCGCGGATTTATATCAATGAAGCCCTGTCCGCGGGGAGCCTCGACGCTTCCAGCACGATTGTCCCGCTGGCGATGGACCGCGTGGCATTGGGGCAATACGTGGCGGGCGAGTTCGACGGACCAATGCGGCGCTGCCTCAAAACGCAGTTGGTGATTTTCTCTGGCCTGAAGACAGACAAGCTCGACGACTTGGAAGCGATGATCGGCCGCGGCACGATTCGCTGGGTGTTCACCGCCGGCTCGCTGGCCATGGCGCTCAAGAAGGCGGCGGCGGAATTGGATGGTCAGACGTTTTCACTCGGCGTGGCAGAGGACCCGGCGCACGCCGACAGGCCGTACTACATCGAACGCGCGCGAATCGATCAGGCGAAGTCGATGTTGACCGACGCCCGCGCGAAGGGGATTCGCTTTGTCTTGCCGGTCGATTTCATTCTGCAGGACGGCCGTGCCGCGGAAGTGATTGGCCCGGCGGATCAGCAATTCGATATCGGACCGAAGACCTCGGCGCTGTTTGAACAGAAGGTCGGCGAGTTTTTGGCGGAGAAGCGCGAAGGAGCGGAGCCGCCTGTGGTGTTCCACAATGGCGTGTTCGGGATGTTCGAGGACCCGCGTTTCGAAGAGGGTACGCGGCGCTTCGTCAGCCAGTTGAAACGGATGAAAGACTCCGGGGCCGAGGTCTACATCGGCGGCGGCGAAGGGGGCACGGCGCTGGACCGGTATGGCAAGCCGGATTGGATCACCCATTGCTTCACGGCCGGCGGCACGGTTTTAAATGCGCTCGGGAGCCAGCCGGTTCCGTACCTCGTGGCGCTGCGGGCGGCCGCTAAGAAGTAGGAAAGCGACGGTTGCGCTAAGCCCAGGGAAGGCCCTAAAAGTCGTACCATCGGCGACGACTTCGGTGGCCTTCCCTGGGCTTTGAGTTTTTTTCTTGCGCGAGCGTGAATAGCTAGGCGCCGGCGCCGGACCGGACGCCGCGGCAGAGCGTTACGAGCCCGTCCAAGGCAGCGAGAATTTCTTCTTCCGGCCGGCGCTGTTTCAGCGTCGCTTCGAGTCGGGCTGCGGCTGGCGTAAGTTGGTGGAAGCCATAGCTGCCCGCGGCGCCCTTGAGTTGATGTGCTGCGCGCTCTAGCTCCGGCAGATCCCGCGACTCAAAGCGGCGCAGCAAATTCGACACCCGATCGGGCATCTCGTGCACGAACATCTCCACGATCTCGGCGAGATCCGAATCGTCCGCGAGCGTGGAATACGACAACGGGGGCTCATCTTGGGTGACAGACAACGTCATGTGACGACCTCGAGGCACAAAACAACGGTTCCTAGCACGAGGGGGCGGTACCGCAAGTAAAAGACCAATGGGAAAAGTTAGCTCACAGTTCACCTTCCCCCTGGGGGTATTTCCCAGGTCCAGGCAGATTTGCCGGTCGCATGGATACGGTCAACGGGCCAAGCTGCGGGGAACGGTCAGGGAGGCGAAACACGGCCCGCCGCGACGGTCGCCTGAGTTATGCGCAAATTCCGGTTCCGAAGGAAACGGTCGCAGCGATTCGCCCGTCGCCCGGGTCAACGCAACTGTTCATCTTTTCCCAGCCGTTAGCGATGTTCTGGATGGATTTATCCTAACTGGTTTTCCTGGATTAACGGGGCGGCGGGGACGCGCCGATACGAACCCTAGCTCGAGCGCTACCAAGATCGTGTTTCGATTTGCAACCAGCCAGTCTTTCCTCCCCTACAGGAGACTTCTCATGAAGTCGCGAGTGTTGTTTCCGATGGTGGCGATTGCCGCCTTGTTCTGTTTGGCCGACGCCCGTGATGCGAGCGCCTGCGGCCTGTTGAAGCGTCTTTGTGGCGGCTGTGACTGCTGCAATACGTGCTGTGATCCTTGCGCCGACGCGTGCGACGCTTGTGAACCGAGCTGCGAAGCCGAGACGAGCTGCTGTGATCCTTGCGGCGACGCTTGTGATTCCTGCTGCGATCCGTGCTGTGATCCCTGCTGCCGTCCGCGCTTGCTGCACCGTCTGGGCGGCTGGCTCCGTTCGTGCTGCAAGCGGACCTGCTGTGATTCGTGCTGCGATCCGTGCGCGGACGCTTGCGGCTGCGAATCGTCTTGCGGCTGCAACTAAGGTCGCGTCGGAGTCGGTGCGATTCGCCCTCGCTTCGCACCGCACGTCCGATCGCAACAACCTGAATCAACACACGGCCCTCCCGGGCATCCGGGTGGGCCGTTGTTGTTTTCCGGTAGTGAGGATTGCAGTTGCGGGACGCGTAGTACCGCCCGGCGGGGGAATGTCGAATGACGAAATCTGAATGTCGAATCAAGTCCGAATGTCGAATGTCAAAATGCCGTCACCCCTAGTTAACAGGCCGACCCTTCGTCATTCATTCGATATTCCCTCGCCAGCGTCCGTGCTGGCGCTATCGATGTGGGCTGCTTCTAATTCACTAGCCCGACGCGCCAGCGAGGGGAAGATGAGGTTGTCTTGGAGTAAGTGTCGTGCTCCAATCCACGTCCGCTCCCCCTCGCTGGCGCGTCGGGCTAGTGTAATTCCTGCTCGATTTTCCTCGAATTGCTTGACACGCCCCCCGGTGATCCGTCACGCTGATCCTTTGGGCGAGCAGACGGAACAGGCAATTCTTGGCGAGAGGAGCGTCTCATGGCTTCCAGAGCCGTTGGCGTGCGTGCATATCTGCCGCGCGGCGTTTTGTCACTGATCACTGGGTGTGGCATTTTCTGCGTCGGCAATCCCGCTCGTGCGGAAGAGCCTGCGGCCGACCCGTTGTTTGCCGAGCAACTGGCCGCGGGGGAATTCGCACCGGCCCGCGTAGCGGCGGCACAAGCGGCGGACGCCAAACAACAAGACGCGCGCTTCGCAGAACTGGCGATGGCCCAAGCCGCAGTCGGCGCCAAGCGCGCTTCGCTCGACAGCGCCGGCGCGATTGATGACGATCTGGCCCGCAGCGATACCATGGCGAATCTCGGCAATCAGACCGGCTTCCGTCAGGGGGGCGGCGTGCAGCCGGACTTTGATTCATTAATTGAACTGATTACATCCACAATCGCGCCCACGACTTGGACCGAAGTCGGCGGTGCAGGAGCAGTCCAGGAATTCCAATCCGGCGTCCACATCGACGCCGCCGGAACGGTACATCGACAGCTGGCGAGCGCGGATTCGGACTGGTTGAGAGATCTGCGTCAAAAGGCCAAGAATGAGACTGCGACGGCCGGTTCCGTGCGGGCGACTTCCGGACTGCGCAAGATTTCACTCACGCGATTGGAGCGTGAAGTCCAGGTGCGCCTGGCCGCAGGCGAGCCGATCGAGGAAGACCTGGCGTTTCTGGCCGGACTGCAGCGAGTGAAATATGTGCTCGTCTATCCGGAGACCGGCGACATCGTGCTGGCCGGACCGGCCGGCAATTGGCAGCGCGATGCCGAAGGGCGCGCGGTGAGCACGGAAACGGGGCGGCCCGTCGTGCAGCTCAACGATCTCGTGACGCTGCTCCGCGCCATGCGCGCGGCGCCGGACGCTGCCATGACCTGTTCCATTGACCCGCGCGCGGAGAACTTGGCCGCGGCGCAGGAGTATATCAACGCCACGAGCGCCAAGCCGCTCAAGGCCGGAGCGCGCAGCGCTTGGCTGGAAAGCATCCGCGATCGCGTCGGTCTCCAAGACGTGCGCTTTCGCGGCATCGACCCGCGCACCCGCGTGGCGCAGGTGTTGTTCGAGGCGGACTATCGTATGAAGCTGGTCGGCATCGGGCTGGAAGAATCGGTGCCAGGCGTGGTGAGTTACCTCGATTCGGTGAAGCTCGCGCCGGGCCAGACGGCGCCGCTGATGGACGTGTTGCGTTGGTGGTTCACCATGAACTACAGCGCTGTGGTGGCTGACCAGGAAGGGTTGGCCTATGAGCTACGCGGACAAGGCGTACAAGTTCAGAGCGAGAACGAATTCCTCGCCGCGAACGGTCAGCGCCAGCACACAGGACAAGCGAATGATTTGAATCAGGCTTTCGCCAACAGTTTTACGCAGCACTTTGGCGAGCTGGCGGAGAAGTATCCCGTGTACGCCGAACTACAAAACGTCTTCGATCTCGCGCTTGTGGCCGCGCTGCTGGAAACGCAGCATGTGCCGGATCGCGTGGGCTGGCATCTGACTTGTTTCAACAACCCGCAGCAGTTTTCGATTCCGCTGGCGTCCGCACCGCAGGCCGTGGAGTCGGTGGTGAACCATCGCGTGATCAAAGGGAAACAAATCATCGCGGCTGTTTCCGGCGGCGTGCGGCTCGACCCGTACGCAGCGCTCCGCAACACGCCACCGCAAAAGGACACGACCGGAAAGCTCGGCAGCGAACGCGATCGCGTTCGGCGAGTATCAGATCAACCCGACCGCTGGTGGTGGGATTGAAGTGCTGCCGCCGCGTCCTCCGCTGTAGCCGAGGTCTGCGACCTCGGGGAGGGGGCATCGCTTGAGGGGAGCTGGTGGGAATACACAAGGCTCGCCGCGAGGAGGCCGATGCGCGCGATTGTGGACGGTGCGGCCGAGGTCAAATTCCTCGGCTACGGAGGAACGCTGGTGCAACGCTTAGCGGCGCAGGCGAAAGGCAGACAAGAATACGAAGGCCACGAGGTACAGGCACGCGAACGCGCCGACCCATTCTTGCCAGTCCCACGCACGCGAAGCGTGCTCGATCATGAATATAGCGCGGTTCCACATAGTTCACCTACCAGTGGAACCTTAGCTTTTTTTCGCCGACATGCCTTGCCGGCGCCGTACGGACCAGCGATTCGATGCGTGAGATCGGCATCGTGGGACACAGAATTGCTACGACCCGCTTTTTCGACAAGCAGGCGTGCTGGCGGCGACCGCTATTCGTCGTACCAGTACTCGGTCGATTCGTGCGAGGACAACTTATCAGCCGCGGCGGTGAGTTTCGGATCAAGACGAACGGCCGTTTGATAGCTGGAGCGAGCGCTGTCGCTGGCGCCCAGGCGGTCATAGGCCACGCCGCGACGGTAATAGAGCTGCGCGTCGTTCGGCAACTGGCGAATCGCGGCGTTGAAGCTGGCCAACGCCTCCGTCAGGGCAAAATGCTCGATCTGGGGTTCGGATGCCGCCAGGTTCAGGTACGCCATCCCACGGTTGCGAAACGCTTGAGCGTTGCCAGGGTTCGCTTTAATCGCGCGATCGTACCAACGAATCGCGCGGTAGTAGTCGCCCTGGATGGCGTAGATGTATCCGCGCCAACGGTTGGCTTCGCCGCCCAGTCCCCCGCCAAAGATCGCGGCCTGTTCGAAGTCGAGCTTAGCGACATCGTATTCGCCCAAATGGAATAACGCGATGCCGCGCTGCATGAGTGAATCGCCGATCGTGCCCGGTGCGGTGGCTGCATAGTCAATCGCCTTGCTATAGGCATCCGCCATCTGTTGCCAATGTTCCTGCTTCGCGTGAATCTGACCGGCCACCACGAACGCTTGCGCGTTGTTGGGCGTGGTCTTGAGGACTTCGTCGACGTCCGCCAGGGCTTTGTCGAAATCTTTCGTTTCGACGTAGGTCAAGGCGCGATTCAAGTAGCCGTTCGCCGCGACAGGGTCGATGGCGATCGCCTGGTCGACGGCGCGGATCGCTTCGACGAAATTGCCGGTCAGACGATAGACGAGGTTGCGGAACAAAAAGGCGTCAAAGTAGTCCGGCTGCAAGCTGATCGCCTCGTCCGTCGCTGCGAGAGCGCCGGCGAAGTCGCCTTGGTTGACCAAGATGTTAGCCCGTTGAAAGGCTTCCAAGGCATCATCGTTGATTTGCGGACCTTCGGCGGGCGCCGCGGCCTCGGCCGTAGCGTCGGCGGCATCTGTCGCGGCCGGCGTCTCAACTGTCGGCGATGTCACCGGCGCGGCGGGAGTTTCCGTCGTCGGCGTTTCCGCGGCCGGTTGTTCCGCGGTCGGCGCTTGCTGGAACAAATAGTCCGGCGGTTGCGCAGCGGCGCCGCCGGCCAATACGGCGGACAGTCCAATACCTTGCAAGCCGCGAATCACTTGGACGGTGCGGGAAACGGTCATGGTACTTTCCGAAGAGTCCGCCGTGGGCAATCGATGAACGCACTTATCGAATGATATCGGCGACCGCCCGCCAGGGCGCGCGAGGCGCTCCAGAGAGTGCGCATTAAGCGGAAGGTAGCGACAGCAGCGCGCCGCAATACGATCGCGCAAATTCCGCCCACCGGCGAAACCGGTGCGACCGACATTTTGATCCGCGGCGCGATGCTAGCCGCTGCGATCCTTGCGAGGTTTTTTCTTGCGCCGCTTCGTGGCGCCGCTCCTGGCGGCTGCGGGGACCATCGGCGCACTGGGGTCCAACATTTCCGCCAGACCGGCGTCGACGATCTCCTGGCCGATGACGTACCTGCCGGGTTGCATCCAGGCGATGACCGCATCGATGCTGGCGCCGAAGACCTGGGCCAGGAGAACGTCCATTTCGCGTTCCAAGTACGCAAAATGCCGTGCCCATTCCGCGGCCTCGGCCAGTCCGACGTGCTCCTCGCTCTGCCACTTCATGGGATGAAATAGCAACACGCTCAGCGGCGTGACCAACCGGCGCTCGCAGACGGCCCAGGGCCAGATCGCGGCCGAGGAGCATTCGCCCGTCACCACTCCCGTCGCACGGAGTCCGCGCAGACGGATCAGGTTCATCAATGCTAAGG
>Ga0163153_10003905_pt1 | contig 19369 bp, 17 predicted proteins | sample OliLakLV19MP6IB1_FD_148629 | JGI IMG/M metagenome (GOLD analysis project Ga0163153, IMG submission 148629) | Freshwater microbial mat bacterial communities from Lake Vanda, McMurdo Dry Valleys, Antarctica - Oligotrophic Lake LV.19.MP6.IB-1 | ecosystem: Environmental > Aquatic > Freshwater >... | reverse complement strand
GGACTAACTGATCGATGTCCCAGGATTTGAATGTTTTAGCCATACCGTCTAGAAACCACAGTGCCCACTGGGTGTCCAGTCCAAAATTGAGGATTACTCGGACAGGCTCCTAGGCGAGGTGAAATCTCTTGCTAACTCACGGCCTCGAGCATCTCCACGAACGAGGCCGTAGAAAAAGCAGTCTGCCACAGTGTTTCATCGGTCTTTTGTCCTGCTCCGGAGCCGTCAAAATCCATATTATCTGCTAAGCTTGCTTGAGGAGCCTGTCCGACATTAACCGTTCCACTACGGCGAATGATGGCCACGCATTGATGTTGTTCTCGGCCTCGCGGTTTTGGGGCCTGCGGCCGCGTATCTGCCTGACCCTCCGTCGCCTCCTCTCGAAGGCAATGTCGGAGGCTCTTAGCAACGGTACTGAGATCTCGGCGTAACAAGGGGGATTAACATGTGGTTTCGTTATGGATCCGGGCTCTTGATGGTGGGGATGCTCTGGGGATGTGCGACGGTGAATAGCACATCGTCGCCCGGGTCTGCGCCATTATTTCAAGCCGATGCGACTGACACAGCCATCTTGCAGGCCGTACAGCGCGAACAAGACACGTTGCTGAACACCTGCGCACAGCAACAGTCCTGCGATCAGGTACATTTTACCCGTGCGATGATCGCGTTGTTCCAGAATGGAGAGACGGCAGCGACGTCCTTTCAGGAGTCGATGACCGTTGCGCCGAAAGGCCCATTCGCGGATTCAAGCGCGCGCTGGATTCAATTTCTTGCCAACCGGACGGCCCACTCCGCTTCCGCCGATGAGTCGAATGGGGCGGTCGCAGTGATGAAAGGTCTGGTGCGCACATGGCTTGAACAACAGCGTGCGGCAAGTACATCGGCCCCTATGCGGGCTGTGGAAGCCACCAAAAATCAGGAACGAGCCGTCCCCACGCTTCGGCGAGAAATTCGCACCCGGGATAAGCGGATTGCAGAATTGACAGAACAGCTCAGTACTCTGAAGCAGATTGATCTGGAGGCGCATAGACCCAACAAGTTGAGTCTGCCGAAAACTTTATCTAAATAATCACTCATCGAGGCTCGGGCGAAGAAGGAATGGTCCATAGACCATAGCGAACAGCACATAAGCCCCACTCCAACTGCCTGCGGCTGCACCCAACACGAGATTGGTCGGAAGACCTGTCATTGGCCCGAATACCCTCAGTACCGCACCCAGATTGACCAGCATATAGATAAGGACTGTCAGCGGACCCGCGTGCCGAGGCCGCCCCGTGTGGCCCAGACTGGCGCGGGTCATGACCGCCAGAGTCATCGCCCCCACTGCGCCCGTGGTAAACGCATGCACGGCATCCTCTTGCGGCAGACCGATCCCAAGAATTGAGCCTCCCAGTATGAGTAGCGAGAATGCGAACCACCCGTATCCGAAGTGCAGGATCAACACCAACGGCTCGCGCCATGTGGTCCAGCCGTACCAGCGTGCCAGACGACCCAGATTGACTAACCCGGCCGCCACAAATATCCACCCAGTCGCCATGGAGCGCGGCTGAGCAATCCAGAACGCCACGGCGAATCCTACGAGCGCGATCGACACACCATCGTAACGGGAAAAGGATGCAGGCTGTTCCGCCCTGCCGGCGTTAGTCAGGAGTTCGCCGGTAAAGGTAGGGATGAGGCGTCCACCGATCAGCGTCAGCAACATCATAACCATCGCGAGCGCCATGCGTTCAGGACGATCTGTTTCCGCCCCGCTCAGGGTGAGCACATGGAACAGGATATTGGCGCCGGCAAGCAGACTGACCAGCACCCCCATGGGCGCGCGATCCCAGCTTTTGGAGACAACAATTTCGCGCCAGACGAGCCCCGCTACCGTGACAAGAAACCCCGCGTCGACAATCGCGGACACGAGGGGCGTGAACCATGGAACGGCGATCAGCACACGCCCCGCCAGCCAGAGGATAGAGAGCGATATCAACTCATGTCCTCGAATCGGCGGGCGATCGGTCCAGTTGGGAATGGCTGTGAGCAGAAACCCTGTGATCACGGCGGGGAGAAATCCGAAGACCATCTCATGCACATGCCAGTCCCGCGCCGGATAGAGAAAAGTCGAATGGCCGACTTCGGCAAGCACCAGAATCCAGATAGGGATTGCCACACCGGCAAACAACGCGGCACCAAGAAAAAACGGTCTGAACCCATAGGAAAAGAACGCAGGCCCCTGATAGCTGGGAATCTCGCTCGTCTGGTCAGCCATCGATTCGATCCCTAGCCCGCATGATTCATAACCTTCTGCTGCAAGCGTCTGCCTGTGCGTGCTCGCACGCAGACAGGCGGATACGCTGCTGCGACAGGCAGTCTCGCCGTTCAGCACTTCGACATACTGTACGAGTATGCCTCAGCGCTTCACGCCTCCGAGTGCCTGTCTCGCGTCGCGTCTGCACATTTTCGCAACGAACCTTCATGAATAATGCGGGCTCATGCTCAACAAGTCAGAATCTCGGTGGTGGTGAATGTGTCTTCCCACAGTAAGAGGAGGCTCATCGGTGCGATGGACTCATCCGATGGAATGCGTGCCAAGCTACGTGCTGCCAACAGCCCTGTCAACAGATGCTTGATCACACTGTAGATAGCACATCATCTGTCCGGTTTTTGTAGCACGTGAACTGTCCGGTTTAGGGTGCGCCCTCAAGGAGGGCCACCATGACACGGGCGACCGTACTACAAGAGGTGCGACAGATGCGGTTTGAAGAACTCTATGCACGGCGGCAGCAGCGGATCTTAACGATGGCCGAGGCGGGCGAGATGCGGGGCGTCACGGAACGGACGTTTCGCCGCTGGAGTGGGCGCTATGACACCGAAGGGGTCGAGGGGTTGCAGGATCGGCGTCTCGGACGCCCCTCGGGGCGGGCAGTGCCAGTCGACGAGGCGCTGCGCATGGTGACGTGGTATGAGACCCGGTACACTGGCTGGACCGTCAAACATTTCCACGAGCGCTGGCAGACCGAGCATGGCGGGACGCGGTCCTATAGTTGGACGAAGAAGACCCTCCAGGCTGCGGGACATGTGGCTCGGGCTCCTCGACGTGGCGCGCATCGCAAGAAGCGGCCTCGCAAACCGCTGCCCGGGATGATGCTGCACCAAGACGGCTCGACCCATGAATGGGTCCCCGGCTGTCAGTGGGATCTGATTGTGACGCTGGATGATGCGACCACCGAGATCTACTCCGCCTTCTTTGTGGAAGAAGAAGGCACGATGAGCAGTCTCCAGGGCCTGCGGGCGGTCATCGAGACCCAGGGGCTCTTCAGTTCCCTCTATACGGATCGGGGCTCCCACTACTGGCACACAGAGGAGGCAGGTGGCAAAGTCGACAAGACCCGACTGACGCAGGTCCACCGCGCCTTGCAGCAAATAGGGGTGACACTCATTCCGGCGTATTCGCCGGAGGCGCGGGGCCGGTCAGAGCGCGCCTTCCGCACCCTGCAAGATCGACTGCCCAAAGAGCTGGCGCTGGCCGGGATCACGGCGATGGCGGCGGCCAATCGGTACCTGACCGAGCGGTTCCTCCCCCAGCATAACAAGCGGTTTATGGTGCGGGCGACCGAACCGGGTACCGCCTTCATCCCGTGGGTCGGCACGCATCTCCCCGAGATCCTGTGCGTGCACGAGGAGCGGGTCGTGGCCAAGGACAATACGGTGCGGTATCAAGGCCTGAGCCTGCAGATCCCGCAAGACCCACACCGGTTCCATTATGTGAAGGTCACGGTGCGGGTGCACGCCTATCCGGATGGGACCCTGGCCGTGTTCCCTGGGCCTCGGTGCTTGGCGCGGTACTACGCGGATGGCCAGCTGATCGAGACGGAACGAGCCCACCCAGCCTGTACTGGCTCGACCCACGGATCGAGCGTCCCGCTGATCGTCGCTCCTCGGCCAACGGTGCGCGATATTATTTCGGCGCACGGCTGAAAAACTCGAAGAGAAGAACCGGACAGATCATGGGCTACATACACCGGACAAGTTAACTTGCTATCTACACAGATGCTTGATCACACAGTGTGTTGACCGACTGGGCAGCCATCCCATCTGACCTTCCTTATATAGATTCAACCCTCTCGCAATAATCACCGTATTCCCCTTCATGTATTATAATGGGGTGACTCTACGCTCAATGTTACGCATCTGACATCACCGCACTATATATCAAGAGAGGAGGAACACCATGGTCACAGCAACGGTGGAAATTCCGACTCACCAAGACGTATTGAACTTTGTCGGCGCGCCTCGGAAGATGCTGATCGGCGGCAAGTGGCTCGACGCTGCGTCGGGGAAAACATTCCCAACCTACAATCCGGCTACGGGTGAAGTCCTCGCCCACGTGGCTGAAGGCAACAGTATCGATGTTGACAAGGCAGTCACAGCCGCGCGGAAAGCCTTCGAGAGCGGCCCGTGGCACACGCTCACAGCCTCGGAGCGCGGACGGCTCATCTGGAAGCTCGCCGACCTTCTCGAGTCTCACCTGGAAGAATTTGCTCAACTGGAGTCGCTTGATAACGGGAAGCCTATCGGCGTGGCCCGCGCAGCAGATGTACCGCTGGCCATAGATCACTTTCGATATATGGCTGGTTGGGCCACTAAAATCGAGGGCAACACGATCCCTCTTTCAGTGCCCTACACGCCCGGCGTTCGGTATCATGCTTACACGCTCCGCGAACCGGTTGGTGTCGTGGGTCAGATCATTCCCTGGAACTTTCCGCTGCTCATGTCGGCCTGGAAACTCGGCCCAGCGTTGGCTGCCGGCTGCACCATCGTCCTGAAACCTGCCGAGCAGACGCCGCTGTCCGCCCTTCGACTCGGTGAGCTGATCTGTGAAGCGGGATTCCCGGACGGGGTGGTCAATATCGTGCCAGGTTACGGGGAAACCGCCGGTGCGGCGCTTGCGGCGCACCCGGACGTAGACAAGGTGGCGTTCACCGGCTCCACCGAAGTGGGAAAGCTCATCCTGAGGGCAGCGGCAGGGAATCTCAAAAAAGTCTCGCTGGAACTCGGAGGGAAGTCTCCCAATATCGTCTGTAGCGACGCCGATGTGGAGGCGAGCATTCCTGGAGTCTCGAGCGCAATTTTCTTCAACCAAGGACAGTGTTGTTGCGCAGGCTCCAGGCTTTTCGTCGAGAAGGGTATTTTTGACAAGGTGGTGGCGGGTGTCGTGGAGGATGCGAAGAAAATCAAGGTCGGGCCGGGGATGGATCTCGCCACTCAAATGGGGCCGCTCGTGTCGGATGAGCAGCAACGGCGGGTGCTCGGCTATCTGGAGTCGGGTTTCTCCGAAGGCGCCAAGGCAGTGGTCGGCGGGCGCAAGTTGGGCAACAAGGGGTACTTTGTCGAACCGACCGTGCTGGTCGATACCACGCAGAAGATGAAGATCATGCAGGAAGAAATATTCGGGCCGGTTGTGTGCGCAGTCCCGTTTACAGACTTGGACGAGGTGCTCCAGGCGGCGAACGACTCCATCTACGGCCTGGCGGCGGCGGTGTGGACTCGCGACGTCGGCAAGGCCCACCGCATTGCGGCCGAGCTACGTGCAGGGTCTGTGTGGATTAACTGCTACAACATCTTTGACGCGGCGCTGCCCTTCGGCGGCTATAAGCAATCCGGGTGGGGCCGTGAGATGGGCCACAACGCGCTGGAACTGTATACCGAGGTGAAGGCCGTCACCGTTCGGCTGTGAACGATCACGGGGGCACGAAAGAGAGCCGAAAAAAAAGATAGACGGCGCCATGTTTGGAGTGCAAGACCAGAAGCCATATCTGATATATTTAGGAAGAATATCCAGTGGTATGGTAGCTGATCCATCGTGACGGTGGTGTGAAACGCGATGAGCCCTGACCCCTCCACGAAAGCGGGTGCGACGACTTCCAGCCTACGGCTTCTGGTTCTTTCGGAGGTCGACGACTGGGATTTTGGCCGACAGGTGAAAGCCAGCGGGCATGAGATTATCGCCTGGGCCCGCCCTTTCTGGAAACGAAATCCAAAGGGTTACGGTCTTGGTTATACGATCAGGACGCTTGCCAGAGCGATGTTGTGCCGATCCAAACCGATACGGGCGATCACACCTCGATTCGACGCCTGGGGATGGCTCGATCAGGAAAAGATCCAGCGCATCACGGCCCCCAACGTGAACTCTCCCACATTTGTTGAATATGTGAAGTGCCTGAACATCGATCTGATCGTGGTCTTTTTCTTCCCTCAGATTTTAAAGACGGCCCTGCTCCAAACCCCCCGGTTAGGAGTCTTAAACTGTCACCCCTCACTGCTCCCTCGGTATGGGGGACCACATCCGGCATTTTGGATGATCAAGAACGGGGAATCGGTGGCAGGGGTGACCATTCATGTCATGACGGAAAAAATCGATGCGGGGGATATTGTCGCCCAACAAGAACTGATCATCGGGGAGAGTGAGAATGCCGGGCAACTCACACAGCGACAACAGCATGCCGCAGCGGCGCTCTTGACGGAAGCCGTCAACGCCATGGCGCAAGGAACCGTCAACCCCAAGCCACAAAATATCGCCGAACGCACCTATTTTGGAAAGAAGAAAGCCGCCGACACCGTGCTTGATTGGAGTGGGTCTGCGAAACACATTGCCAATCTCTGGCGCGCGATGCAACCCTATGAACCTCTCGTCGCCTGTCTCAATGGGACCACCATCAAGATTTACGATGCGCAACCTCAAGAGGGGCCTCCGTCAGGGAGAGTGCCGGGAGAAATCATGGCCAAGCATTCGGGGAGTCTGGTCGTCCAAACTGGCGACGGGTATCTCGAGATACGGTCCTATGAAATCGTCCCGTTTCACGGGTGGCTCAATCATATCCTCCAAGGGTTCATGCTGCCCGTCGGCAGCCGTTTCGATCGTGTTCCGTCGGCCATGGGGCTCACCTCTAAAGCCGCCTCATGAACATTGGATGCCGACTCTACAGAATGCCTCGCCGATCTTTGTGCGTGCGTGATCTCGGCCCAGCCTCTAGCAGGATGCTGAAAAAGCCTCCCAGCTTCGTTCTCGCATTGCTCAGAGACTCAACGTACCGAAGCGTACGCTTCACCTCTTCGCTTGCTGCGGCCTTGCTGGACAGCCTTTTTGAGCATCCCGCGGCTTTGTTACCATCGGCGCCATTATGGAAGATTCCAATAGTATGTTGTGTGTAAACAGAGCTTTTCCGCAGCTTGCTAGAGTTATGATCGTTCTGCTCTTGGCCATCACACTGATGGTTGCGTCGGCGATATCGGTGTTGCGTGCCGAAGAGACGCCTCGTATCCCGATGCAACTCACACAGCTGAACCAGACGCCACGAAAAAATCCATTCCTCGAGGGTGCACAAATAGTACGCCCGTCGCCGAAGGAGCGAGAGGCGGTCCATCAAATGCTGGCGCTCAAACCACGTCCAAAGACGCTGAAGGCAGCTGATATGAAATTCCTGCAGGGTCTGCGCGACAAGGCATCATGGTTTGTACTCGATCAACGAATGGTGCATGAGATATGGGCGGAGGTGAATGGCAAGGAGTGGGATGATGCACGATAACAGAATGCTGAAAATGACCTCCAGCGTCGTTCTCAGTCGCGTGCCTCCCTGCGACGTACCGCAAGGGTACGCCTCAGTCGTCCCGCTCCCTGCGGCTTCGCTGGGATGTCATTTTGAGCATCCTGCGAGGTTCTGACCTGACGATGCGCGGAGACTGTTCGTGTGGGTCTTAGGAAGAGAGCTGGACGGCGACTGTGTGATTCCACTCCCCCGTGGTCCAAGGATTCACACCATCGGTCAGGCGCCAGGACATCAAGCGTTTTGTCTGGATCGAGTTTTATTCGGCCACCCGATCTGGTGAAAGTGGTTGCTCAAAGGAAGTGAATATCCCATTCCGCCACATCATGGGATGACCGTTCCGCCGCATACGGAGAGGATCGTGTTTACTAATGCCTTGAGTTCTGAGCACTGTCCAACAGCCACGGATAAATCATTTTCGCGAAGGATGCGAGCTGCATCGCGCGGCTTGACATAGCTGTCTCGGCATTTACCGATCTCGAAAACCTCCATAATTCTGTGAGCCGGAGGTCTGTTGTGGTTCACCTCTTCAGGATTGCCAGACGGTGCTGCTCTATTGTGTCCCTCCAGGCTCTGGATTTTTGACCAGTACGGCAAAAGCCACGCCTCAAAGTCGTATTGTGCTGCGTGCGGGTGAAACTTCGGTTCGTTACCGACCCATTGCCGCATCTTCGCCTTGGCGTCCATCGCGTTCAGGAACTCCGGCGGTTGAGCGCCTGTGTATACGTCGGTAAGCGCGATCACATAGTCTGCCGCTCCCTTTCCGCTCAATGAATTAGTAACCACCCGTTGCAGTTTTTGTCCCGTGGGTATTCGGCCATGGTAAGGAAAGGGGTCGATTTTTGGCATTTTCCCAGGAAGCCGCGATTTGAGGAATTCCTGTAGAAAAGGCAAGAAGGCTTTTTCCGTCTTGCCTTCAACGATGAGAGTGATCTTCATGACCGTCCTCCCATACGTCCCATCCGCCACACTTCATCTAGGCTGTACTCCGCCAGCCATGATTCAAGGTCCAGCGACTCGGACCAGTTCGCCACGGCGTTGCCGTCTTCATCAATGTCCATTACAACCACCTCTTCGGGCTGTAAGAAGCGAATGAACCGTTCGGAGTGGGTCGCGACAATTAATTGGGTCCTTTTCGCCGCCTCGCGCATGAGGTCGGCAAGCAGACTGAGCAGTTCAGGATGCAAACTCACTTCAGGCTCATCAATCATGGTGATCGTCGATAGGGAAGGGCTTTGCAGGAGTGAGACAAGCCAGAGAAAGCGAAGTGTTCCCTCTGATAGCTCGTTCATATACAAGGGTTTCTCGAAGTTCTTGTCCTTCCAGGTCATCGCTAACATGCCCGCGGCCACCGGAGGAAAACTGAGTGCCTCAAAATCGCGGAAGGCCACCTTCAACGTATCCACGACGGACGCGAATCGGTCCTTGTCGCTTTCTCGCAGATAGTACAGGTACGGCACAAGGTCTCCACCGTCGGAGCCGGGAAGCAAGGCGGGCTTCATCTGCTGTGGTAGTTTGACCGGAGCACGAGGGCCGACGTCCAGAACGTGATACTGAGTGGCGGTAGCTAGAATGCGTCGCAGTTCCTCTGGTTGCCGGAACATCTTTGGAACTTGCGAAAGGGAAGTTTCCATTGGGTTGTGTTCCCAGTTAGGACGGACAAGCTTGTTCTTGTCAATCTCGTAGTAACGGACATCCCTGTCTGATGAATCGATATGTTTGAAGGGGCCTGTATGCCCCTCCTGCATCTGCGATAGGACTTCTGTAGAGATGGAATGGCCGGTGCCCTTCGGTCCCAGGTGGACTTCGTACACCAGGGGTTGATACCCAGGAACCTCCATGTCAACCAACAGTGAAAGCTCTTCCGACTTGCCTCGCGTCAAAAGGCTGGAAAGGCCTCCAAGGTCCGACAACGCGCTATTCAATTTCCCGGAGGCCGAGGCAGAAAGAAGAGCGAATGCGTCCAGCAAAGATGTCTTCCCAACCCCATTAGCGCCGATCAGCACCATGAATGGCTTGACGATCAGATCGATTTTTCTCAACCTTCGAAATCCACTGATCTTGACACGATTGATCTTGTACATTACATATTCCTCACGTCCATGGTGATGGCCATGGAATGATTCATTTTGCTGACCGGTCTGCACGAGACTTGCCAAAATCGCATAGGCTTTGAACAAAAAGAGAATACGCCTAACGCTAGAGAAAATCGAGAGGGAGAAGGCGCGTAACTATCAAGTTAAGGATTTGGGATCGGGGAGGTAAAAGGGGCCTACGGATACCTGCTATCAGGTTGCCTGAAGTTGTGAATACTCTACTTCGGTAACTTTTGGTGGTGGAAGTGACTAAGTAGCAATTTCGAGAGAGACTACGTGGGCACAATGAGTTCACCGAGAATAATTTGGTAGCCCATCCACGGGCGCACGAGGTAGTGCGCGCTCGGTTCAACGCGCATCGCACGATGTGATCTGTCCTTACCTTATTCCCATCCCCCTCATTTTGACTGAAAGAAGTCGTTAGCGCTTGGTTTTTGCTGCTGCGCAGGGAGCTGGCCGGCTGAGTTCTGCTGGCAACTTGGTCTGCTCGTCTACGCAGGCTGTATCGAGTTGGGCTTGTGTCAGGCCTGACACAGCGGACAGGTCGGTTCCATGCAACGTTGTGTGGCGGAGGTCGGCCCCGTCGAGTCGGGCGCCAGCGAGGTTGGCTCCGGATAATGTGGCGCCTTGTAGGTTCGCCTCTTGAAGGTTGGCATGGGCGAGATTGGCACGGGTGAAGTTCGAATCCGTCAAGTCTGCGGCGACGAGATTGGCTGACTCCATCGTCGCCTCAATGAATTGTGCGTGATGGAATTGGGCCTTTGGCGCATGGATCTCGCTGAGGTCCGCGTTCGTAAAGATGGCGCCGGTTCCTCTGGCGCCGATCAGCACCGCTTGTGAGAGTTGGGCGTTACGAAAATCCGCCTGGTCCAATATGGCCTTGTAGAAGATCGCCATCCGAAGTTTGCCGGACTGTGCATTCGCTTTGACCAACCGTGCTCCCTCCAGGTTGGCTCCTTCCAGATCTGCCTGCTGCAAGTCGGCAGATTGGAAATTCGCGTATCGCAGGTCCGCCCCGCGGAGGATGGCCTGACGCAGGTTTGTCCCCACTAGACTGGCGTCGTCGAGATAGGCGCTTTCTAAGTCTGCTTCAACCATCTGCGCTCCGTCGAGCCGCGCACCGTCGAGGAGGGCGCCTTGCAGATTGGCTTGATAAAGATTTGCCTTGCTCAAGTTGGTTCGGCGGAGGTCGGCTTCCATCAGGTCGGTGCCTTTTAAGATGGCCCGGGAGAGGTTGGCGCCATAGAAGTAGGTGTCGATGAAAGAGGCGTTCGTCAGATCAGCTGAGGCGAGGTCCGCCCCCTCAAAATGGGCCCGCTCGAAGGTGGACTCGTGCAGTTGTGCCCCGGTCAGGACGGCGTCGTAGAGCGCCGCTTCATCGCCGATTGCACGGAACAGATTGGCGTTCGACAATCGTGCATGCCGGAGATCGGCTCCCGCCAGGTTGCTGTCTTCCAAGACGGCTTTTGAGAGATCGGTTCTCGAGAGACTCGCTTGTGACAGATTACTCTGGTACAGATTTGCTTGTCGGAGGATGGCCCCTTCTAATCGCGCCCGTTCCAGATTGGCTCCGGCGAGTTTCGCTTTGCGCAAGTCTGCCTGGCACAGATTCGCGCGTTGATATTCCGGCTTCTCACGCTGTTCGAGCCACTGTCCATGTGATGCCACCATTGCCTGCAGTTGCTTGGCCGGAACGGATTTCTTTTTGTAGGGGCTGTCACAGCCGGTGAGGTGACTGCTTGCGTGACTGGGTTCTGCCGCTTGGATAATGGCGGGCAGGGCAAGAACGAGCGGTGCCAGGATCGTGGCTAGAACGGTACGTCGCGTCATGCGGATTCTCTCCAAAATAATGTGTGTGTTTTATGCGATTCGATCGACTCACTGTGCCTGTTGGGACAAGAAGCGAACATAGGCCACCACATCCTGCATCTCTCCGTCCGTCAGCTGGCCGCGCCATGAATGCATAGGGCTGAAGACGACCCCGTGCTCGATGGTCCGCAACAGTTCTTCATCGGATTTCAGAAAAGACGAGAAACGGTGGAAATTGGCCGGCGCCACCTTGAGGGCTTGCGCGTCAGGTCCATTCCCCCAGCCTCCGACACCGTGACACTTCTGGCAATGGCGCTCATACACGGCTTTGCCTCGTGTGGTATCAGACGGATACTCTTGCGCGTAGGCATACGAATGGAACCCCAGACCCATCAATCCGGCGACGATGATGACTGGGACGATGGTCGACATCAGGCTATGATGAATCGGGCGCATGACAGCCTCCTTAGCCGGCTTCGCAAACCCCTGTTGCTCGTGAAAGGTGAAACGTTTCTGAGAGAGAGTATTTGGAAGTCCCACGTTTCACTTTTCACGTCTCACGCTAGCATGATCTTCGCGTATTCCTAGCTCTTCTTCGTGGTGTGGGCCACAAACGATGAATAGAGCTGCTGCACCTTGCTGCTGCCGCATTTCGGGCATGTCACGGTATTTGTTTCATGTTGCTTCAGCGTCAAGACCACCAACGATTCCTTCCCGCAGTCCAGACAGTTATAGTCGTACATGGGCATTACGGTCCTCCTTTTACAACAGCAAGTGCCGTGCTCAACCTTGACCTCGGCCTGAGTGTGCTCAGATTGATAGCAGCAAGCGATGTGCCGCCATGTGAACGGAGGGGTGAGTCTATTGGCACGAGCCAGGGGACTGATTATTCGTATCTCTGGCTGTCCCAGGCTGCTTCTCGCCTTGACTTCGAGTGTTGCATTTTCCCCCAGTGGATGCCTTGGCAATGCAGCTGAATGCGCCAGTGACAGGCGGCGGTCTGAGGCGGATGGACAGATATTTCAAGGTCTTTGTCTTTCTTCTCACCACAAGCCTCGTGCCGACTGTTTGGTATCTGCTTGGAACGTGACTTGCGAGGCTGAGATGTATGCCGACGCTGAGGAAAGATTCTCTTGAACAATATCTGCAGTCCCGCTTCGGTCCTGGTGTCACGTTACTGTCGTATGAGGTGATCGGCAAGGCCAGTTCGAAAGGGGCGCAGAAACAGTATGGCTATGGCACGCCGGTCAAGTTGACGTTCCGTGTTGGCCATCGTGTGCAATCGGCTGTGCTTGAAACGATGAAAGCAGGCCCGTTCGGCCATGAGCATCCGGCGGACCGGGCCCAAGCGATTCTCTGGGACTATGATTCCTATGGCCGGTTGCCGCGCCATGTGAAGGCGCTTGATGTTGGCGCGTTTACGGCTGACCAAGAGCTCAAGTCGGTCGCGTCGGCAAAGGAGTTTTTCGTCCTGACCCAATGGGCAGAGGGAACCAGTTATCATCTCGATCTAGAACGATTGGCCAAGGGCGGAAGGTTGCGGAAGCAGGATCGGGAGCGGACGAAAGCCTTGGCGCGTTATTTGGCGGAGATCCATGCCAGAAAATTGCACGACCCAGCCCTCTATCGGCGTCGGCTCAGGGAATTGCTCGGCCATGGTGAATGCATCATGGGTTTGACAGACAGTTACCCGGATCGCTACGAGTTCATCACGGCTGATCTCTTGCGCGGGGTCGAAGAAGCCTGCAACCGGTGGCGCTGGCGCCTGCGCGGGGAGACGCAGCGCCTGTCGCAAGTCCATGGAGATTTTCATCCCTGGAATGTCTTATTCAGGAAGGGAACGGACTTTTCCGTGCTCGATCGGTCACGAGGAGAGTGGGGGGAACCGGCGGACGACGTGACCTCGATGACGGTCAACTATCTGTTTTTCTCACTCTGCCGCTGGGGTACCTTGCAGGGGCCGCTGGAGGTGCTGTTCCGGCTCTTTTGGGAGACCTATATGGAGGCCAGTCAGGATCAGGCGGTCACAGAGTCGGCCGCACCATTCTTTGCGTTTCGAGGGTTGGTCTTGGCGAGTCCTGTGTGGTACCCCAAACTGCCGGTCGAGGTGCGTCGGACCATCTTCCGATTTATTGAACATGTGCTGGATGCGCCACAATTCGACCCGTCTCGGGTAAACGAATATTGCAGGGAGTGAGCAATCGCTCATAGAGTTATTTATCCATTGATGTGATTTTCAATGATTCAATCGATGACTTCAGAGGCCTTTGCCATTTGGATTATGGGCCTGCCGGCCTCAGGCAAGAGCACGATTGTTTCTGCCCTGAAGCCACAGCTCGAAGGGCTTGGATTGACGGTCGAGGTGTTGGAGTCCGATGAGGTTCGACGGGTCCTCACACCGACGCCGACCTATTCAGAGGCAGAGCGGGATCTCTTCTACCGTGCGGTGGCCTTCACCGGACAGAAGCTCGTGGCACATGGTGTGACCGTGGTCTTCGATGCGACGGCCAGTCGCCGAGTGTATCGGGACTTTGCGAAGTCCGTGATTCCTCGTTTTATTGAAGTGTCCGTGGAATGTCCCCTCGCGGTCTGCATGGAGCGAGACAGGAAAGGGACCTATCGAAAGGGCCAGAGGGGAGAATCTCTTACCGTGCCGGGTCTTCAATCTCCCTACGAAGCGCCGATCAACCCGGATCTCCGAATCGACACCACCACCACTCCCTCAGGCGATGCAGCAAACCAGATCGTCGACCTGGTCAAAGCGAAATTCCTTTAGCAGGATGCTGAAAAATGGGTGGGGTAACTGGGACGATCCCCTTGCTCGCGCAACGCGCGGCCTCAGAAGTCCCTCGTTGGACGCGCGCAGTTGGGATCATCCCAGCCACCCCTTATAAAATGATAGTTCGCGGCGGCCTTGCTGGGATGTCATTTTGAGCATCCTGCTAGCCTGGCTCCTCTGAGACACGCTGCCGATCTTTCAGAACCAATGCGGAACCTCTCTCGCTCATCCTGAGAATCCTTTCTCGCTCCGCTCAGTCCACTCCATGAAGCTGAGGGTCTCGCCCCTGTTGACTCGGATGGCCTTGTGAATTTACTCTGCGAATGCATACTAGCTGCGGAGCTTGTGGGCATGATGACCTCTCCGTCACTTGACCGGCGAGAGTTTACATCAGGAGTTTTATCCCGCAATCCATAGCCATGATAGTGTTTCCAGGCAGTTGGCCTCGCCGAGCGCTTCTTGCCAGAGTCCCGACCGAGTCGCGGCTCTTCACTCCTGAGCCGCACACCCAGTTACTTGGTTTCTGCCACTGGCTGCCGCATCGCACCGCTCTACGTAATCTTCAACAGGTCGTTGCTCGTTGTTGACGAGCCATTGCACAGAGAACTCGAGGCCTGGTTGTGCACTTTTCTGTCCTGGTCTGCTGCACGAGGTTTAGTTCACTCGAACATTCGGCTTCAGGGTATCCTGGGCCTTCATGAAACACTCAGGACAGGATGTGTGCGTGCGCGCGAGCTCGGACGGATTCACGCCATGGGTCTCTCGGTACGTTCGTTGCGTGATCCAGAGCTCACGACCGGGAGAAAATCTTGTATCGTCTCGAATGATTCCGCAGGCACAACAGACGGGGAGTAACGTCGGTGGAATGAACGTCTCCCTCCTCGGAGCGGAATGCGTTTCACGAGTGGTTCGCATCATAGTTTTTTCAATAGACATAAAACACCGTCTCTCCTGTCCGGTGGATGGCGGTGTGTGCGATACAGGTCTATGAATAGCAATCAATATGCCGAATGACGTCGGTGAGGCCCCGTCGAAAATTTCTTGTTGGTCGAAAAAAGGTGCACCTGCGTGAAAGAAGCAGAGGTGGGGATCTGGTCCTGTCTCCAGCCTGTCGGCATACGCCTCAATCTCGATCTCCCTCTGTTGTGCGTTGCAACATAGGAGAGTATGTACAAGAGAACCATCGCCGGAGATACTAGGACTCTCCCTAGTTCAAGGAGGGAACCTTACTAGTGCCCGTACGATGATGATCTCCCTGCTTGTCTGATCTTGCGAAAAGGCCTAGACTCTGGTTTCTAGTAAGGCCATCACCCGCGACCGACGACTGTTCGATGCCGCGGTCTTTGTCACCACGAGGAAGACACACGCTGTGGCTTCGGCGCGAAAGATTCCGAAAAAAGCAGTTCCTACAAAGAGCGGCGCCAAGCGCGAGAGTAAGCCGAGACCGCTAGAGGGACCGTTGCCTTCATCAGAACGCGATGCGTCTCAGATGCCGCAGAACGAGGAGCTTCGCCGAACGCAAATCGAACTCGAAGCGGCCTGTGATCGCTATGCGGCGCACTACGATTTCTCTCCGGCAGGCCATCTCACGTTGGATACGTCCGGCACGATTGTGAAGGCCAATCTGAGAGCCGCGACGGTGCTCGGCGTCAACCGAAAGGAGCTGATCGGCCAATCATTTGGCCACTTCGTTGCACGGGATGATCAGGACACCCTTCACCGGCATTGTCAGGAGGTCTTCAAGACAGGCACGCGGCAAAGTTGCGAGGTGCGCCTCACGGAAAAGCCCGGCGTCTCCTGTTGTGTACATCTCGAGAGCATCGCAATGTACGAGGAGCCGGGGCGTAGTGTCCATTGGCGGACGGCGCTTCTCGATATCACCGAACGGAAGCGGGCGGAGCAGGAGCAAACCCGTCTCATCGAGGATCTGACCCGGTCGCAACAACATTTTCAATCTCTCTTCCACTGGATTCCCTCCGCCGTCGGAATTAGCACCGTGGCAGAAGGTCGGTTTATTGATGTGAATGAGGGGTTTAGTCGGTTGACCGGGTATACACGAGAGGAAGTGATTGGTCGTACGACCCTAGAATTGGGATTATGGGCCGATCCATCGCAACGCGCGATTGTGCTCCAAGAACTTCAGAAACAGGGCTCTCTACACAATCGGGAAGGGCGGCTTCGGACCAAGTCCGGAGAGATTCGTTCTCTCATGATCTCCCTCCACCCGATCCAACTTGGGTCCACTCCCTGCCTGATCTATCTGGGCCATGACATTACTGAACGCAAACGTGCGGACGAGGCGCTGCGGAAAAGCGAGGACCGGTATCGCGCGCTTTACGAAGACAGTCCCTTCATGTATTTCACGGTGAGTGCGGCTGGAACCGTCCTTTTTGTCAATCGGCTGGGCGCTGAATCGCTCGGTTTCCGGGCCGAGGAACTGATCGGCCAGTCCTTGTGGTCCGTATTCCATACGGAAGATCGTGCCGCTGCGCGCGTGTCGCTCGGCAGAAGCCTGGCAAGTCCAACTGAGCTGGCCAACTGGGAGTTCCGCAAGGTCCGCAAGGATGGGACCATCCTCTGGGTTCGGGAAACAGTTCGGCCTGTAGAGGACGATGGCGGGGTTCTTGTGGCGCTGATCGCGTGTGAAGACATCACCGAGCGGAAGCGAGTGGAGGAGGCATTGCGCGAGAGTGAATCGCGTTTCCGGACCATGGCGGATACAGCGCCGACCCTGATCTGGATGTCGGGCCTCGACACGTTGGGCATCTATGTCAATCAGGTCTGGTTGGACTATACAGGCCGGACGATGGAGCAGGAACTGGGGAACGGCTGGACGGACGGCGTGCACCAGGAGGACATCGACCGGTGTCGGAAGACGTATGTCGAGGCCTTCGAGCGGCGCAAGCCCTTCCAGATGGAATACCGCCTACGCAAGGCGGATGGGCAATATGGCTGGGTGTTTGATAAAGGCGTCCCGCGTCACTTCCCCTCCGGCGAATTCGCCGGGTACATCGGCACCTGCATCGACGTTACTGAACGCAAGTGGGCCGAGGCAGCACTGCAGGCCAGCGACGTCTTCACCCGCGCGGTTCTGAACTCACTCTCCGCGCATGTCTGTGTGCTGGACAAAGAAGGGGTTATCGTCACGACGAACGATGCCTGGAAAGAGTTCGGCTGTCTGAATTTGAGTCGCGAGATTCCTAATATCGATGTCGGACAGAATTATCTGGATGTCTGTCGGCGAGCGAGCACCGCCGGAGACACGACAGCACAGGCGATTCTCGGCGGCATTGAAGTCGTGTTGGGAGGCAGTCAACCCAGTTTTAGCACGGAATATGCCTGCCATTCGCCGGAAGAAGAGCGGTGGTTCCTGATGCGCGTGACTCCGTTGAAAGATGCCAAGGGCGTGGTCATTTCTCATACGGATATCTCAAGGCGTGTCCGGATGGGGTTCGCGCTGGAGCAGCATGCGCTCTTGCTCAGCGAAAAGCAGAATGAATTGGAATCCTTAGCGGGGAAGTTGATTGAGGCTCAAGAAGCGGAGCGCAAACGGATCGCGCGAGAACTGCACGACGACTTCAATCAGCGATTAGCGGCTCTCTCGGTTGAACTGGAGGGCATGGAGCGAACCCCTATCGCACTACCAGAGCTGATCATGCGGCAACTCGCTGCGGTCCGCGTTCAGGTCGGGACGCTTTCCGACGACTTGCACGATTTGGCGTATAGGCTGCACCCGTCTTTGCTCGAACACGTTGGCTTGGAGGTTGCCGCACGAGATCACGTCGCCGAGTTCGCGAAACGGACCGGGCTCTCCGTGAGGTTTCTCGCGCGTGAGGTGCCGAAGACGATCTCCTCGGAAGTGGCCACTAACCTGTTTCGCGTCTTGCAGGAGAGTTTGCAGAACGTGGCCAAGCATGCCCAGGCGACCGACGTCACCGTTAGGCTGAGCGGCTCGTCCAAAGGGGTCGGCTTGTCGGTGCGCGATAACGGCCAAGGGTTCGACCTTGAAGATAAAAACGCCGGCGCGAAAGGACTCGGCGTGGTGAGCATGCAGGAGCGTGCGCGTGGATTGGGTGGGTTGCTCCGGATCCATTCCTGGCCCAGGAACGGCACGAAGGTGTGTGTGTGGATTCCCCATTTTCAGGAGGATGCATGAAGAAACCGCGCGTCCTTATGGCCGATGACCACTCGCTGATCCTCGCCGGCCTGCGGAAGCTGGTGGAGACTGAGTGCGAAGTGGTGGGCACGGTGGAAGACGGGCGGGCGTTGGTTGAGGCGGCGCAGAAGTTGCGGCCTGACCTGATTCTCCTGGATATTTCGATGCCGCATTTGAACGGGTTCGAAGCGGCCAGGCAACTCCGTATTTTGGTGCCGGACAGTAAGCTCATTTTTCTCACCATGCATGCCAGCCCGACGTATGCGACCGAAGCCTTCCAGGTCGGGGTCTCAGGGTATCTTCTCAAGCGCTCCGCGGCCTCAGAACTCAGCCTGGCGATCCGGTCAGTTCTCCAGGGACAACACTATCTCACACCATTGATCACGAAAGATGTGCTGGACTCGGTTCTCAAACCCTCCTCGGGGGAGCGAGGTACGCCTGTGCCCATGGTGCTCACCGCGCGCCAGCGAGAAGTCTTGCAGCTTGTCGCTGAGGGCCGCGGCACAAAGGCGATCGCCACGACCCTCAAGGTGTCGGTGAAGACGGTGGAGTTTCATAGGTCTCGGATCATGCAGCAGTTGGACATTCATACCACTGCCGACCTAACCAAGTATGCGATTACTCACGGCATCACCAGCCTCTAGCGCGACGCGTGAAAGGTGAGATGTGAAACGTAAAAGGTTCTAGTCCGGAAACGAAATACGTTTCACCTTTCACGTCTTACGTCTCACGACGCTGTTAGCCTGTAGTAGGATTGTCTCTCAACATCAGGGATTTCCCTCATTCCACCCACTTTCCAAGAGGCCTATACCTCTAGCAGTCTGCTGAAAAACCCCTCGCAAAGCGGTGCGGAATATGATTCTCTGTTTTCAGGAAGAACGGAGGGTCCATCATGCGCGGAACATTTGACGATCAAGGACGATTATTTTCGTATGTTTCG
>Ga0163153_10003902_pt1 | contig 19395 bp, 20 predicted proteins | sample OliLakLV19MP6IB1_FD_148629 | JGI IMG/M metagenome (GOLD analysis project Ga0163153, IMG submission 148629) | Freshwater microbial mat bacterial communities from Lake Vanda, McMurdo Dry Valleys, Antarctica - Oligotrophic Lake LV.19.MP6.IB-1 | ecosystem: Environmental > Aquatic > Freshwater >... | reverse complement strand
CCCGGCGCACACCCAGTTGGCGCAAGCGGCGTTCATTCGTCTTCGAGTGCAGCCCGCGATCACCGCTGACCTCGCGTGGGGCGCGGCCAAAGCGGCGCCTATGCCCTGTTGACCGAGCACCATCCGAGCGAGTTCAATCTGGCCCTGCTCGGGCCGGAGGGCGGCGTGGCCCCGGCGGCCGAACGCGAATTCAAGCCGCCGCATGGGCATGATGATGCCGTCACCTCGGTCGGCATCACGACGCCCGGCGACCTGGACCCCAACAAGCTCAACGCCTGGCTGGGCCAATTGCTGCGCACGCAGGGGCCGGACATTTACCGCATGAAAGGCGTGCTCAGCCTGAAAGGCCAGCCGGAACGCTATGTCTTTCAAGGCGTGCACATGCTGTTCGACGGGCAGCCCGACCGGCCCTGGGGCGCTGAGCCGCGTCACAACGCCCTGATCTTCATCGGGCGCCGTTTGGATCGCGCCGCCCTCACCGCCGGCTTCCAAGCATGTCTCGCCTGAAAGCAGCGTCCCGGAAGCGCGCCGGGCAGTTGGCGCCGGTGTGGCAGGCCGACGCCGGCGACCACGTGATCGCCTTGCAGTGGGCGCCGGATGGCAGTCAGTTGGCGGCGGCGGCCGTTAGCGGCCCAGTGATGCTCCTGGATGCCGCCGCCGGCCAGGTGCGGCACAGCCTGCCTGGGCACGCGGTTGGCACCTGCGCCCTTAGTTGGCAGCCGCACGGGCAACGGTTGGCGAGCGGCGGGCAGGATGGGCACATGCGGCTCTGGGACACCACGACGGGCGGAGAGCTTGCCCACCAGCCCGGCGGGGCGAACTGGGTTGAGCATGTGGCCTGGAGTCCCTCGGGGAACGTGCTGGCCAGCGCCGCCGGGCGGGTCCTGCGCTTTTGGGATCCAGACGGCCAGCCTATCGTGGAATGCCCCAACCACCCTAGCACCATTGCAGCCGTGGCCTGGAAACCAGTGGGCCTGGAACTCGCCACTGCCGCCTACGGGGGCGTGACGCGGTGGAGCCCGACGGCGCCCCAGCCGGTCAATCAATTTCAGTGGAAAGGCGCCAGCCTGGCCTTGGGCTGGAGTCCCGACAGCCGCTATCTGGCCACCGGCGACCAGGACGCCACGGTCCACTTTTGGATCGTGGAAAGCGGGAAGGACCTGCAGATGTGGGGCTACCCTAACAAGGTGCGGGAGTTGAGTTGGGACGCCACCGGCCGCTACCTGGCAACGGGCGGCGGCCCGTCGCCGGTGGTGTGGGACTGCGCCGGTAAGGGCCCCGCCCGCACGCGGCCCACGACCCTTAAGTTTCACACGGCGCCGCTCACCGGGCTGATGTTCCAACGGCAGGGGCGGCTGCTCGCCAGCATAGCGCAAGACGCCGAGCTGGCCGTGTGGGATCTCAAGCGGCCCCGGCAGCCGGTCGCGACCTGGACACTGCCTAGCCCCGCCTGCCAAGTTGCCTGGTCACCCGATGATGCCCACCTGGCGATTGGGTGCGAGTCCGGCGCCGTGCTGCTGCTGAATTTGGGGTAAGCCAATGCCGCTCTACGTCTATGCGTGCGCCCATTGGGACGTGGAAGTGGAAGAACTGCGCCCGGCCAGCCAAGCCGACGACCCGCTGGCTTGCCCGGTGTGCCAGGCCGCCTGTGTGCGCGCCCCGACGAGCTTTGGCATTGGTGGCCGAGCCGGCCCCAGCACTGGGAGCAGCGCATCTCGGCCGCACACCTCCGGCCCGAGCCACGCGGCGGCGTGCGGCTGCTGTGCGCCCCGGCGGCGCTGATGACGATTCGGTAACCTGGTCAATGAACGCCTACTCAGTTGAGGAACCGTGATGTCTGCCACCATTCCCTTGACCATCCTGACTGGCTTTTTGGGCGCCGGCAAGACGACCCTGCTCAATCACCTGCTGCACGCCGACCACGGTCTGCGGATCGCGGTGCTGGTCAATGACTTTGGCGCGATCAATATTGACACCCAGTTGGTGGTCGGCGTCGAGGGCGAAACCATCAGCCTGGCCGCGCCAATAGCCAGGCAAAATCCTAGCGGCGATAGCGCGCCAAAGCAGTCTCATCCCAGGCGATCCCTAAACCGGGGCGCTCCGAGAGCTGCCACAGCCCATCTTGAATAATCGGTTGTTCGGCGCGCAGCGCCCTAAAGTTGACGGTATCCGCCTCAGCCGGCGACTCCTCGACCATGGTACCGCCGAGCGCCCCGATCAACGGCGCGTGCAGATCCGGGAAATAGTGTGGCATGATACTGGTTCCCCGCTCCAGCGCGGTCGGGACGGTTTGCAGGTAGCCCGTAATCCCCAGATGATGTGTCGCGTCAGGCCGGTAGACATCGACGGTTTGCGCGAGTTGCTGCAACTGCTTGAGATCGGACACTGACTCGCCGAACGCAATTCGGCATGATCCGATCTGCGCCAGTTCGATTACTTTAGCGACGTCATGAGCCGGGAACGGATCTTCCAGAAAGGCCACATTGAAACGCTCAAGCACACGCCACACAGCCAGGGCATCCTTCACCGAATCGTAGGCGGCGCTGGCATCCACCGCCAGCAGCAGATCCGGGCCAATCACCTCACGCATCGCGCCCAGCCGTTGTAAGTCCAGTTGCAGATCAGCCCCAAACGAAATTTTGAAGCGCGTGTAGCCGCGTGCGATCAGGCGTTCAGCATCGCGGCGGACGGCGCCGACCGGATCGCCCTCACGATAGTAACCACAGATCGCCAGGCACGGAATCGCCGACCGCGCGCCACCCAGCAGCCGCCAGAGCGGTGCATTCAACGCCTGCGCCCACAGATCCCACAGGGCCACATCAACCAAACTCAGCGCACGGGCAAACGCACCCACCTCGCCGATCATGCGCATCGATGCCCGGCAAGCTTCCCAGATTTGACGATGGCTGCCCAACGGTTTGCCCACTACGAACGGAGCCACCTGCCGCCGCACGATTTCATCCAACGGCAGACCGCGCGCCAGGCTGAACCCCGTGCCGAACAAGGCGCCCAGATAGACGCGCACCAGCATAAATTCGCGTTCGTGGATTATTTTGCCAAAAACCTTGATCGGCTCTAGCAGCGGAACCACCACGGGAAAAGCCTCAATGCGATCAATTGCGGTCATCATCGGTACTCTACTCACCAGCCGCCATAAGCAACCCAACCGCCATCGATGCCCACCGTTTCACCTGTCACATAACTCATCTGATCGGAGGCCAGCAAAACGAGTACCGATGCGACCTCATCAGGCGTGCCGAGCCGCTTCAGGGGGGTGCGCCGCGTGACGCCAGCAATATCGACCAGCCCGCGCGCGACGTTGGTCTCCACAAGTTCTGTGCTGATATAGCCGGGGGCCACCGCATTGACCCGAATGTTAAACTCGGCCCATTCAACGGCCAAGATCTTGGTCAGCGCGATCACGCCCGCCTTGGCCGCCCCGTATGGAGCTCGCCCCGCAAAGCCCACGCGCCCCGCTATCGAAGACAGCGACACGATCGCGCCGCCGCCCTGCTTGATCATTTGGGTGGCTGCCGCCTGCGACGCAAAGAAAACACCGCTCAGATCGACTCCGATAATGCGGTTCCACACCTCCGGCGTCATCTCGACGGAGGCCATCGGGTGCGAGATGCCGGCATTGTTAATCAGAACGTCGAGCCGCCCCAGGGCCGCCACTGTCTCGTCAACCATGGATTGACACTCGGCCGCCTCGGCCACATTGGCCCGTAAAGCAACCGCCCGCCGTCCGGCCTGCTGCTGCACCTTGTTCACGGTGTCCTGCGCACTCTCCAGGTCAATGTCACCGATGGCAACATCGGCGCCACAGGCGGCGAAGAGGAACGCCGCGGCCCGACCGATTCCTTTGCCGCCGCCTGTGATCAGGACGACCTTGTTATCTAAGCGTATATCCATGTTGGACCTTTAGACCCACTGCTGGTTAATTGTGAAGCCGCGCCGTCAAGCCGCCGTCGACGATCAGTGAGATTCCGGTGATCCAGCTGGCCTCATCGCTGGCGAAGACCAGCGCTGCCTGCGCAATATCGAGTGGGGTTCCGAGCCGTTTCAGCGCAATCGTATCGGCGACCAGCGTTTCGGGTTCGGGCGCTGCCGCGCCATAGCGATCCCAGAGCGTGGTAGCGATATAGCCCGGCAAAATCGTGTTGATGCGCCCGGCAGGCGCGTAATCAAGCGCCATGTTTCGCGTCATCGACAGCACACCCCCTTTGGCGGCGGCATAGGCGGCGATGCTGTTCAGCGTTTGCACGGTCTGGACGCTAGAAATATTGACGATCGCGCCACCCCCTTTCGCCAGCATGGTCGGCCGCACGTATTGGCTGCACAACCAGACACCCCGCAGATCGACGGCAATACAGCGATCCCACTCTGCCATACTCGTTTCGAGCGCGTTCTTGAACAGCTCGATCCCGGCAGTGTTCACCAGAATGTCAATCGTCCCAAACTATTGGAACGCGGCTTCTGTCGCGGCGGCGACATCGGGTTCGCTGGCAACATCGCAGCGCACAAAGAACGCGTCGCCTCCCCGCGCGTTGATCGTATCGGTCACAGCGCGGCCGGTCGTCTCGTTGATTGCGGCAACGACCACTTTGGCCCCCTCAGCGCTGAACCGATCGCAGCAGGCATGTCCGATCCCGGCACCACCGCCGGCAATGATGGCTGCCTTATCTTTCAGCCGCAGCATAACTCATTCTCCCGTCCTTCATCCCGCTAACAGCAACGCTCTCGACCACCTGACGGGCCGCGAGCGCGAAAACGATCACCAAGGGCCGCTGGCCTTATCTCTGCTGGCGGGGTTCTCGGACAACCTGCCACGCGATATGCCCAGCCAGATCCATGTGTGTAACGCTCGTTGCGCGGTCCGCTGCGAATAACACGACCGTTAGCGTCGCCGACAGGGTCGCGCTGGGCGGCAAAGTAAGCTGGGTGCCCGCCTTGATGGCTTCCCCCAAGCCCATGCCAGGGATGCTGCTACCCGGTTCGACTGCCATCGTGTAGGTGCTGCCATAAATTGCCATCCTTTGTTATTCAAGCGGGCTAAAGTGTGCTGACAGCCCGCCGTCGGCCAGCACATCGCTGCCCGTCATATACGAGGACTCATCGGAGGCCAGAAACTGGGCCACCTTGGCGATCTCATCCGCTTCGGCGATGCGCTTCAGGGGGATGCTGGGTACCAATGGATGTTGATCCGGCGGTGTATCACCCCAGTTTTCGAGCAGCATCGGCGTGGCGATTGCGCCGGGCAGGATGCAGTTCACACGAATTTTGAACGGCGCACACTCCAGTGCCAGCGCCCGTGTGAGCGCCACCACGCCGCCCTTGCTGGCAACATAGGATGTGACTGTGGTTGCCGTTGCCCGCGCATGAACCGACGACAAATTGACGATACTGCCGCCGCCGCGCTCGCGCATCAGTGGGATCGCACGCCGCGCTGTTAGAAAAATACTGCGTAGATTGACGGCAATCACCCGATCCCAGTCTGCTTCGGTGTAATCCCATAGCATTTTGTAAATGGCAATGGCCGCATTATTGACCAGCACATCGACACCGCCGTAAGTTTTGGCGATCTGCTCGATGGCGGCGTCAACGTCGACGGCGCTGCTCACATCGCACCGGATGAACTGTGCTCTGCCAGCGGGCGTTTCTGCCTCTATCCAACGGATCGTTTCCGCGCCCCGCTCAACATTCACATCCAGGCCCACCACGGAAGCGCCCTGCCTGACGAAGCGCAGCGCAATGGCCCGCCCAATGCCCTGGGCAGCGCCCGTGACAATTGCAACTTTGTTCTCTAGTGCGCCCATGTCGCTTAACCCTCTTTTTCTGAAATAAATATGTGCTGACTGGAGTATTTGTCGAGATGACCAAACCGGTTTCTCTGAGCAAATGTATCGGTTCAGACCAAAATGGGACCGGGGATGGCTCAAAGTTTTGGGACACTGCCCAGACTAAGCGGATCAGTGGACTGGCCCCGCAAGGCCAGCCCACGGCCGGTCGCCAGCATGCGTTGCTTGATGGCGTCGCGCTCGCTCAAAATGTGCTCGGCTCATCCAAAGTAAACATCGGCTGGGGTGTCGTTGGCACGGGACTCGTGGTAACCCTGCTCGTTGTTATACCGAACGAAGGCGGCGATCGCTTTTTCCAGATCGCTCGCGAATCGGTACAGCTTCAGCTCATCCACATTCTTCATAGACAAGTGATAGCGCTCAACCCAGCACTTGTGTTCTGGGCAAGTGTCTTGCCCTGAGGCCTGGGGTGAAAAGGCGCGCAGTGGATGTAGTTCTGCTGCTTCTCTGCCAGATACGTCCGCAGTTCAATTGAGAGATAGTACAGTAAAACAATTTGTCCAATCGATAGGCCAATGGCCCATTCACAAAGTAACACAGATTGGCTTTACATCAGAGAAAATCAACCCATCAGGATCGCTCTCAACCTTCACCCTTCTCGTTTCTCCAGGCAGCAGTTCAAAATATTCGTCCGATAGACGAACCCCTGAGCCTAAATTGAAATGCACTGCATGAGCAAATGCATCCGCTTTCACATCGAAAACAAATCCATCGGCATCCTTTTGAATCCAATTTATGCTCAAGTTCGCCTGAGGAAGTTGCAACTCGCGCATATCCTTTGCGCGGAAAACGGCCGGCAGTACATTCCCTTGCCCAGCCTCGGGTATCAAGGCGATACACCCACGGGTCAGGTCATTGCTGCCCTTGGGAAACTCGAATAAGATGGTTCTGGAGAATGGCGCCAACACGACGGTACACTCCTTGAGATCAGTGAGGCTGCCATCAAATGCCAAGTAACCATAAGACACGTCGAAGCTGTGTTCAATGGGCGTGTCGTTCACACCCATCACATAGATCAAGCCATCTTTTTCTCGCAGGATCAAATGGATGGGAGCAAAGGCGCGCTTGACGAAATAGTAGGTAATTTTCCGGCGGGTGTAATAGTCGATGAGCGACCAGCCCTGTTCGCCCCAACTGTCGTTGTAGTCCCAGATCAGGCTGCCCCAGCAGTTCTGATCAAATCGCATCGAATCCAGCGAGTAGCCATGCGCTACCCCCTGGCATAGCCCGCCGTACAGCAAGTATTCTTCCAGAGCCAAGTCCGGTTTTTCGGTATAGTGCTTGCGGATGGCGGGGAGGGTGGTATCCTTTTCAAAAAAGTTTGTGTGCATTTTCCAGATCGGGCTGCCGATCTCCACCGGCTGACTGCCGTGATACTGTTCGAGCGACTCATGGCAGGTAGGCCCCACGTAACCATATTCTGAAACAAACCTGGCATGCACTTTATCAAATTCCTCCAGGGAGATGCGAGTATTCACGTTCTCATTCATGAACCATTCCCGCCAAACGTGCTTATCGCCATATTCACCGCTGTTGGGGTCCGCGCCTCCATACGGAGAACACGTCCAATAGGATATCTGCGGGCAGGCGTAATGGATGATGTTTGGAATCAGATAGTTAAAGATGGCGTCCCCACCCAAATACGGAACTTTATTCGGATCTAACCACTTGACTTTGAAGAACCAGGTGCTTTCGTTGTTGCCGCACCAAAGAGCCAGTGAGGCATGCGAACGCAGCCGCTTGACCTGATATTCAATCTCGTTGGTGACCTCCTGGCGAAACCATTCCTGGTCGTCGGGGTAAACAACACATGAAAACATGAAATCATGCCATAAAAGAATTCCCAGGCGGTCGCATAATTCATAAAACAGGTCGGCCTCATAGATTCCACCGCCCCAGATGCGCAGCATGGTGAAGTTCGCATTAGCAGCCTCGCGCAGCAGCGTTTCATATTTTTGTGGGCTGACCCTGGAATAGATGCTGTCTGCCGGAACCCAATCGCCTCCTTTACAGAAGGTTCTCACGCCATTGACTTCGAGAGCAAAGAGACGCCCGCCCTCACTCAGCTTATCCATGTTGATCCGCACGGTTCGGACACCAAAAACAACCTCTTTGGCTTCCACATGCATCCCTTCCGCATCAGCACAGGCTTTCACCTGATACAAGTGCTGTTCGCCCATGCCGTTCGGCCACCATAGATGCGCATTTTCCAGGGCAGCGTCAAACTGCACAAAATTTCGGCCCGAAACCAACAACAGGTTCTGATGGAAGGTGATAATAGTGCTGCCCTCAACGATAAGGTCAACGCGGACATCTGCGTCAATCGTGGCGTAAGGATTGGGGTTCTCCACCTCGACCGAAATCCCCACCTGGGCTGTGCTGCCGGAAATCGATTTGGTAAAAGGGTATACACTCCGGATGGAGACGTTTTTCTTAAAATCCAGGATGCAACTCCCCATGATGCCGCACGTCGCCAAGCGGGGGACATGATCCCAAACCGTCACGTATTGCGGCCGTCGGATGAATGCCCGACGGCCTTCCGAGATATCCCCTTTGAGATCCTTAAGTCCCCAAAAAGAGTCGCCCCGCTTGTAGGCGGCGATATTCTCTTCGCTGAAGTGTTCCAGTCCGGTGGTCAACCTCACCACCAGGATATTGCTGCCCTTGACCAGCCAATCCTTTACGTTTTTCTCAAATGGGTAGAATGGGCCGCGCTGGTGGCCGATGAGAATACCATTGAGCAGGATATCTGCTTCGGCTTCAAGCCCTTCTATCTCTAAGATAACTCGGTCGTATGCGGTAAAATCCTCCTCGATGTCGAATGGCTTCATGAACCACCACGACATTTCCTCAACCCAGCGGCAGTGTTGGAAGTTGTCGCCTTCCAGGGGTTCTGGGATGATCCCGTTTTGAATCAACGGCACATGAACGTCACAGGGCAGGGAGGTTATCATCCAGCCATCGGTTTTCCGCAGCACTTGGGGTGCCAGGTTATGATCGACCCACATTGCCTCGGGTCGTAATTTCCATGTGTTGTTCAGGTTGATTTCCATGGTCTGTTCCTCTCCTTTGCGTTGTTGATGGCTTCACCGATCATTGCCAGGACATTCTCAGCTTGCTTGCGCAGGGTGGAATTATAGCCACGGATGATGCAGACGATTTCGGCGCCGCGCCAACTGCGAAAGCCGCCGGTGATTCTCTGGCGGACGCGGATCATGCGCAGGTCACGCTCGGCCAAGTTGTTGTCGAAGGGTCCCTGGAAATCGTGCATAAAGGCCAAGACGGCCGACCGCTGTTTTATCAGTCGGAGAAACATGTTGCGGCGCGGACCTTGGTACTGGCGGCCGCGGCCGCGTATCCGGGGCCGGAGGGGTGGGTTCGAGCGCAAATTCTGCCGGATCAGATGCGCATAACGCTGGAGGAAAACCTTGCGGCGCCGGCGCGACAGTTGGGTTTGGCCGGCGGCCCGGGCTTGCTCGACTGCGACCTTGATGACCAGCAGCCGGTCCGACATCTGCTGCGGCCGGCGCTGGCGATTCATTTCGGCGGCGGCGGTCAGATCACGCAACAGATGGGCAGTGCATAGGATGTGCGCGCCCGCATAGGGCATATAGGCGTGCAGGCCATTAGGCACCGCTGTCCCGTGGAAGGCGGGCAGAATGCCAATCGCGTTCATGGCGCGCTGGCCGTGCTGGGCATGGACGGCAAAATAGGTCAGCCCTGGCGTGCCGGCCACGTGCAGCCAGTTGGTCCGGCCGGCACTGCGGCCGCCGGTCTCGTCGAAATTCACGACCGTCGCCTGGGTCACCACCTGTTTAATGGCTGTTTCCACCGGTTCCAAGCGTCTGGCGCAGGTCTCGCGCGCATTCGCCAGGGCGCCTTCCGACAAGGATAGGTCGAGCACATCCTGAAAGAGTTCCTGGCTACGCTCAGACGGGATCTGCTGACCCGCACCTGCTTCGCAGTTGGGGCAGGTGTACTCCTGCAGGTACACCGCCACCGACTTGACCCCCGCTCCATACCCCAGCACCTGCCTCCCGGGCAGGTGTTGCACGGTCTGGGTGACCTCGGGCGGAAACTGGCCGGTGGTCACGCTCTGGCACTGAGGATAACACGCCTGCCACACTAGATGTTCGATCACTATCGGCCGCAGGGGCGGCCACGCAAACACCTGATTGCGACCTGTTGCACCAACTTCAGCCTGCTGGGCCAACAATCGCTCCACCAGGTCAACGACGGCCTCTGGACCAGCAACATAGATCGCCAGAATTTCTTCGCGGCTCAACATCTTGGCTAACTATAACTTTTCGCGTGCCGCCGGGGCTTGGGCTGAGTAGTTACCGCTTATCTTCGAATTCGTCCAGGCTCCACTCGTCTCTCCATTCAATGACAGGTTTGTCTCCGATGAAACGAATTGGGAGCCATGTGTAGGTTGCCAATGCTGTATTCCATTTCCGGCCGACACCTCCCTGGCTTGGGGTGCCATCCGTCCAGCGGTCACCCAGAGCAATATATAGGTCCTGCTTTAATGGGTGTTGAAACACGGAACTGAATTGACTATCGAAGCTATTCCTGTGGATATCCTGCTGGCAAACCTCGCCTAATTCGGCCCACGGTCCATGGATGAGCTGGGCAACTGCTGCTTCGCTTGGATTTGATGCATACCCCGTTGTCCCGGAGGTCAACAGGCAAAACCGATGATTCCGCCTAAACAGCGCTGGGGCTTCCCGCGCGTGGGGTGGTCCGGTGCGCGGCAAATGGCCGGAATAGAATCCGTTCACGTTCAAATAGTCTTCGGTTAGATCGGCAATCACGATTTCAGTATGACATCGGTCAAAGAGGATATAACCCTTGCCATCGGCTGGATCCGCGTACAGGTCGAAATCCCCTGAAATCATACCCAGCGGTTTTGTCGTATGCACCATCCGAAATGGCGCGGTGATCTTGTCCGACATAGCCACTCCCAGATACTGGACACGCCAGTTATCCGGCTGCTCGTCCGTTCCCGCGAACTTCATCCACATGATGAACCGGCGGTCAGCCCGGTGGTAAAGGACATGTGGGCGATCCATGACCCGCCTGGGGTGAAGCGGGCTGCGAGGATCATCCTCCACAGCCTTCAGGCTATTGCCTTCGAATTTCCAGTTGTACAAATCCTGTGAAGAATAGCAATTCACGCCATGGTGCCACAGCCCCGTTTCGACATATGTCTTTTCTTTGTTTTCACCGTACCAGTAGAAGGTGTCATCCTGAAACAGAATGGATCCGCCGTGAGCCTGAATGCGATTGCCCTCCGTATCCAGCCACAGCTGTCCGGGTTTGAAACTATTCATCACGGCGACGCTCCTGCGCCAGGCGCTCTCGCGCGCTGCGGACCATGGCCCCGGCCCGGCGCAACGTTTGCGTCGGCCTAAGCCTCTTACAATGACCCACTGCAGTTCTGTCACTGCCTGTTGGGTCGTATAGCGGGCATGATAAGCGCATCGAGGTGCTTTTTGAAAAGGTCAAGCATCTGCCTCGGCGCCGCGACCAGCGATGAAGTGATAGTCGCCAGCGCCCAGTGAGTAAATGGCAACTTGTGCCTCGCGCCGGAGAAGGGTGACGCCAGGTGACTGCTCGGCGAGTGTGCTGCCCTCGCGAATGGTTACGCCACAAGCAGCTGGAACGTGGATCGTCGCCCGGCTGTTGGCTGGGATCGTGATGCGCCAGTCGAACCCATTCGGCGCTGACGTCCAGGCACTGCGGATCAGCCCATAGATCGAGTGCAGTTCGGCGGTGACGTTAGTCAAGTTACCACCCAGCTGCGGTCGCATCACCACATGTTTGTAGCCCGGGTGATCTGGATCGAGATCAATGCCGCCCACGACAGCATATAGCCACGCCCCAATCGCGCCATAGGCGAAGTGATTGAACGAGTTCATGCTGGCATCTTGAAAGCCTCGCTCGTGCGTCCAGCCGTCCCAGCGCTCCCAGATCGTGGTCGCGCCTTGAGTAACCGGGTACAACCACGAGGGCCAGGTGGTTTGGCGCAAGAGCTTGTACGCCAGGTCGGCCCGGCCGTGCTCGCTCAGCGCCCAATTGAGATACGGGGTGCCCACAAAACCGGTGCTCAAGTGATGGTCACGCTGCTCAATGTCACGCACCAGTGCCGCTAGCGACGCTTCCCGGGCCGACTCGGGCAAGAGGTCGAAACACAGGGCCAGCACATAGGCGGTCTGTGTCCCACCCGCCAGAATTCCGTCGGGTTGTACATAGGCACGGCGGAAAGCCTCCTGGACTTCGTCAGCCAGTGCGTTGTAACGGACGACTTCGGCGGCCCGGCCAAGCACGCCAGCGATGCGGGCGAGCAGACGGGCGCTATGTGCAAAGTAGGCTGTGCCGATCAACTCTTTCGAAGTGGCGCCTTCACGCCCGTCACTGCCATCCAATGCCAGCCAGTCGCCGAAGCCATGCCAACCCGAATATTCAGGAAAACAACGAAGACCACTACGGCTGGTGGCCACCAGAAAATCGACAAAGCGCTGCATGGACGGGTATCGGTCGGCCAGGAGTTGGGTGTCGGCATAGCACAGGTAGATTGTCCAGGGGACAATAATGCCGGCATCGGCCCAAGCCGGGCCGCCATCGTCAGTCGGCCAGGCGCCCGGATTGGGAGCCACAGCGGGATATGCACCTGAGGCCAGTTGGGCATCTTCAAGATCGCTGGTCCACTTACTAAAAAACCCCGCCACATCCTGGTTAAAAGCCGCCGTACGGGCGAAGACCTGAGCATCAGCGGTCCACCCCAACCGTTCGTCACGCTGCGGGCAATCGGTGGGCACCTCAACAAAGTTTCCCTTTTGGCTCCAGACAATGTTGTGCTGCAACTGATTGAGCAAAGGATCAGAGCATTCAAAGAAGCCGGTTGTCGGCATCGCTGAATGAATGACGATTCCGGTCAGGGTCTCCAAGTTGGCGATTCCGTCATAGCCGCTGAGTTCAACGTAGCGAAAGCCATGCAACGTAAACCGCGGTTCCCAGATTTCTTCTGCGCCGCCCCGCAGCGTGTAGAAGTCGGTATTGCGTGCGGTTCGCAAATTGGCGGTGTACAGCCGGCCCTTCGCGTCGAGCGTCTCGGCGAATTTGAGCGCGATGGTCGTGCCAGCGGGTCCAGAAACCCTGAGCCGGACCAAGCCCACCATGTTCTGCCCGAAGTCAAACTGCCAAAACGTGCGGGTGGTTTCGCTGCGTTTCGAGGCGGCGACCGGGCGCAGTTCCTCTTGGCGCCGCACGGTTGGTCCATTGGTGGCGACTAGTGTGGCGCTACAGGCAGGGAATAGTTGGACCGGTTGCCAGCCCGTGTCATTGAAACCTGGCGCGTCCCAACCGGGCAGTTCGCGGCGCGCATCGTAACTCTCACCCATGAGCAGGTCGGACTCAAGGATCGGGCCACTGGCGACTTTCCAGGAGCCATCCGTGGCAATGACCTCATGATCGCCATCGGCATACGTGATCATGATCTGCGCCAGCAGGCGCGGGCGATCTACATAACGTTGACGGCCAATCCAGGCCACCTGCCCCACCGCCCAGCCGTCGCCCAGCACGACGCCGAAAGCGTTGGCGCCGGAGCGAAGCTGACTGGTGACGTCGTACACCTGATACTGAACGCGCTTGGTATAGTCGGTCCAGCCGGGCGTCAGCACGTCATCGCCGACGCGGGCCCCGTTTAGCCGGCATTCATACAGTCCCAACGCGGTCGCATACAGACGCGCCGAGGCAATCGGTCGGGAGAGGCTAAATTCTCGGCGGAGATAGGGCGCCGGACTGCTCGTTCGAGGCCCACCGAAGAAAGGCGCGCCAATCCATTGCGCCCGCCAGTCGACGCGCTCGAGCAAGCCCATTTCCCACCAGGCGGCTTCGCTTTCCGCACTGGCGCCGGTTGCATCCCAAGCCTTTACCCGCCAATCCACGCGCTGTCCAGATCCCAGCGCCTGACCCGCATAAGCCACCTGCACCGACTGATCTGAGGCGACCGGGCCACTGTCCCAAAGGACATGCGCGCCGCCGGGCTGGTTGGCCTCGGCCGTGGCGATGACGCGGTAGGCGATCTGGCGAGCGCCGCGGCGGCGGCTGACAAGCTGCCAACTTAACCGCGGCCGGCGCACGTCCAGTCCCAGGGGGTTCTCGCGATATTCGCAGCGCAGATGGACAATCGCCAGATCAGTCATAGTCAGCTAGACGGAATGGTAACACGCAACGGAAGGCGGAGCTGGGGTGCATGCGAACGTGGGAGCGCGGTCAGCCAATTGCGCCAACCTGCGCAACGAATGGTTTAGCCTTTGATGGAGCCGGCTGTCAAACCCTTGATGATAAATTGGTTGAGCAGCAGGTAAATGATGAGCGTCGGCAGAATGGCCATCGATATAGAGGCAAAGGTTGGCCCCCAATCGCGCTGCCCATACTGACCCTGGAAATTGAGCAGCCCGGTCTGCAGGGTCCGCAGGTCTGTGTTGCTGATGAACGTAAAAGAAAGCACCAGGTCATTCCAGATGAAGAAGAACTGAACCAGGCTGACCGTGATGACTGCATTCATGACGGCCGGCAGCGCCACATAAAAGAACACCTGGTAAATGTTGGCCCCATCGACGACGGCCGCCTCGAACATTTCATGTGGCAGCGCCTTGAAATAGCCAACCATAAGAAAGATGGTCAGTGGCAACCCAAATACAGTGTAGGTAAGGATCAGCCCCCAGCGTGTATCCAGCAAGTTGACCTGAGTGTAAATGGTGAACAGCGGCAACAAGACAATTTGCAGGGGAACCATGATGGCGGCCAGGAAGATCAGCAGGACCGTGTTGCTGAAACGCCAGCGGAGGACCTCGATCCCAAAGGCAGCCGGCACGCTGAGGGCAATCAACGCAGCCAACGCGGGAAATGTGGCCAGGACGCTGTTCTTAAAGTAGAGACTCATGTGGCCGGTCGTCCAGGCCACCAGATAGTTTTCGACATGCAGACTGCGCGGCAGAGCATAGATGGGAAATAAGTTGAATTCATCGGGCGCCTTGAAAGATGACGACAGCAGCCATAGGATGGGGTACAACTCGATGATCACCAGCCCACCGACGACCACAGCCAGTGCGATTTGACCCACGCGGCGAAGCATCGGCGCGGGGCTTACAGCTGGCTGAACGGCATTGCTGGCGGCAGTGGTCTTCAACATCAATTCCTCCGATTGCTGGTCAAGCGGCATCGCGCCTGGCGTTTCTAAATACGGCCAGCGTCACGAGTAGGCACTCGAGAGTCAAAAAGACGGCGATGGTACTGCCGTAGCCATAGTTGTTTTCATTAAAGGACATGCGATACATATACAGGGTCAGCGGCATGGTGGTGGTGCCCGGCCCGCCGCCGGTTAAAGCCAGGACCGAATCAAACACCTTGAGCGTTCCGTTCAGGCTGAAAATGAGAGAAGATACAATCATGGGCCGCAAGAGCGGAAGCAGGATGAACTGCAGGAGGTTCCATCCGCGGGCCCCATCTAGCCGGGCCGCTTCGATGAGTTCTTCCGGAATCTCAATGACACCGGCGTAGAGCAGGATGCCGTAGAAGCCAATTGCGCGCCAAATGTCCATGATGGCGATGACCCAGAAGGCGCTCCGGCCCTGTCCCAGCCAGGGCTGGATCCAGGCGTCCAGGTGCACCAAGTCCAGCAGCGCATTCACCTGCCCGTACTGGGGCGCAATCTCAAAGAGCTTGACGAACATCTGTGCCACGGCCACGGTGGGCAGGACAACCGGAAAGAACACCAGCGTTCGCACCAGCGCTGACGCGCGCCGCAGGTAGAAGGCGTATAGCAATGCCAGCAGCAGCCCCAAGACGATCTGACTTGACGAGACGACCAGCGCATAGGCAGTACTGAACCAGAGACTCTTGACGAATTTAGGGTCTGTCGGCAGGTGGATATAGTTGCTGAAACCCACAAAGGTAAAGCCACCAATGGGTGAGCCTTCAAACAGGGTGTAACCGATCGACCACACCATCGGGATGAGCATGATAAGCACATAGAGTAACAACGCGGGGCCGACAAACACCGCCACCGCTCGCCAGTCTCGCAGCATACGATGCATATTCTTGTGCCGACCTTTCTGGCGGCGACTGCCGAGCCGCGGGCGCTCGGCAGTCGCCGGGTCGAAGGATTTCCAGGACCATTTGGGACCGGATTCGCGGCCCCAAATGGTCAGGCTCTTGGTCGCGAAGCCCGCCGGTGACCAAGCCGAGGCCCGCGGCCTTCGGTAAGGCCCGAGTTACTCGCTGGCCAGGGCCTGGCCGAGTTGGGTCATGTAGTCCTCGGGCGAGATGTCACCCGTAACGAGCAGTTGGGTGTTGTCACCCGCAAAAGTGCCCGCCTTCGAATTGAAGTAAGCTTCAAACCACAGCGACCCATTCTTCGCGGAATCAAGCAGATTGAGCGTGGTTTGCGTCAACGGGGGCACACTGGCTGGCATGTTCTCCACTTTGAATGGGGTGACCGCCCCCAACTCGGACATCGACCGATCGCCATAGCTGCTGAAGACATAGGCCAGCCACTCGCCGACGAGCGGGTTGTTGTCGTAAGCGACCTTCGAGAGAATCGCCGCCGTTCCAACGTTGATGTTCCAATCGTCGGGAGAGCCTTTGCCGTCCGCGACTAGCGGAGTGTTGAACAGGCCAATATTGTCGGCCCCGATCTTGTTCTTTGTGGGGTCGTTGAAATCGCGCAGCGCCCAACTGCCCATGTAGAACATGGCGGCCTTGCCTTGCAAGAAGAGGTCCTGCGCTGTGCCGTAATCAATGGTGTTGACGCTCTTGCCCAGGTACCCCTTGAGGCCCAAATCCTGTATGGCCTTAGCGGCTTCAACAAAACCGGGATCGCTGATGCTCAACTCGCCGGTGGACAGCCGCTTCATAGCATCGTAGCCGAATTTGCGCTGCACATAAGCATTCAGCAGGCGGCTTAGCGGCCACTTCTCCTTGCCAGCCACGGCAAACGGCTGAATACCGGCCATGTTGAACACCTCGGCAGCGTGTACCATCTCTTCCCAGGTCGTCGGGACCGCGAGTTGGTTGTCGGCGAACAGTTTCTTGTTGTACCAGAAGCCTTCGATGTTCAGCTCCAGCGGCAAGGCGTAAAACCCGCCATCCTTAACGATTGCTTTAGCCAGCCCGAGCGCAGCCGGGTTTATCTTATCGTAAACACCCGCGTCGCGCAGGGGCTTTTCGAGATCCAACGCCTGGCCGTCCTTGATCAGGGCACTCAAAGCATCGCCTGTGTCGAAGTTAAAGACGGTCGGGAGCCTATTCGTGGCGGCCAACAACTGAATTTTCTGAGTGATGTCGGCCAGTGGCACGTTCTCATACTTATAGGTCACGTTAGGATGCATGGCCGCAAATTCGGCCGAGAGTTCATTGATGATCTTGGCGAAGCCTGAGTCTTCAGCCAGGATGCCAACGAAACGGATCTCCACGGGTGGGGCCTCGGTGGCGGCAGGCGCTTGGGTCGCCACGGTCGTAGCGGTAGCCGCCGGTGGGTTGGTAGCCGCCGGTGGGTTGGTAGCCGCCGGTGGGTTGGTAGCCGCCGGGGTAGCGGTTGTGCAGGCGGTGAAAAAGGCCAATGCACAGAGTAGATTAGCAGCTTTCCATAAGACGCGTGGAATGTTCATGGGGTCTCCTCCGATAAAGCATCTCTAAGTCGAAGCGGTTGAAATGGGCTAGAATGCTGAGAAGCGGTGCATATCTTCAGGCCAATAGGCGTTTGTCCTTTCTCTCAAAAATCTGGTCAACTGCTGGCAGCGGTCTCGGATTTTGGCATGGGAAGGTCAACCCTTGAATGGCAGTATCTCACTCACGCTGGTCTGGCGTGGCCGGGACCGGATATGTGCCGCTTGTGATTGATAACGCGCTCCACGTCATCTCCCGGAGTTCGATTTCCGCACGGTGACAATTCAGTCAGGAATACATGGCCGCCAAGTCGGCATACGCGGGTCGATTCCTGGTAGCGTTTCAGCCCAAACTCCGGGTAAATGATTGCCGCCTCGTACGGACACCCATTTCCGTGGGCAGGTTCTAGGCAGGCGCGGGGCCGGTTGACTCTCGAGTCACGACTTGCGCTGTTACATTGACAGTCTGTAACGAGCGGCTGCGATCATTGATCCGCTCGATGAGCAATTTGACTGCGGTGCGCCCCATCCCGACAGTGTCCTTAGTAACAGTTGTTATCCGTGGCACGAAGTACTTGGATATGGGAATGTCGTCAAATCCGGCGATGGACAGGTGGCGAGGGACTTGCAGGTGCAAATCTTCAGCCGCCCTCAATGCGCCAATAGCCAGCAAGTCATTGATCGCAATGAGCGCCGTGGGGGGGGAAGGGAGTTGTAGTAACTGCAACGTAGCCTGATAGCCGTCTTCAATCGCTGGTCCACACCTGGCTACTAGAGCATCATCAACCGGTAGACCGGCCGCCCTCAAGCTATCCTGATACGGCAGCAGACGGTCTTCTCCCAGCACCGGCGCTTGCACGCCGTAGATCAAGCCGATGCGCCGGTGCTGTAGGGCCAGCAGGTGTGACACCAATTCTGTGGTGGCCAGCCGGTAATCGCCCACCACGCGGTCAACATGGTGATCATCCTGGAGATGTTCCGTTATCTCGACGACGGCCAGGCCACGCTGGAGGATGCGCTTCAGGATTTCCCGGGCCTCCTCCGAGCGCTTGATGAACGATCCCATCAGGATCAGTCCGTCAATTTGTTGCCGCACGAGATCCTTAAAGACCTTTTTGCCTTGCTCTGGATCCAAATTCATGCTGGACACTAGCAAGCTATACCCCCTGGCAGCGGTTTCCTGTTCGACGCCGTCCACATATTGCCAGAAGTGGGGATTATGCATATCAGGGATGATCAAGCCAATATTTTTCGTGATCCCTAAACGCAACGCTTGGGCGTTGGTGTCGGGCTCATATCCCAAGCGCTGAATGGCGTCCAAGACTCGCTGACGAGTTTCGGTAGGAATAGATACCGCAGTGTTGTTGTTCAGGACATGGGACACAATTGCCTGAGAAACTCCAGCGAGTTTGGCAACTTGATTCTGAGTTGGACCCTTGACTCTCGACATGGTGTTTGTTAATTCGTATTAACGTAATGATTATACGAATTAACTAGCCGGGTGTCAAGAGCCACTTCATTGTGTCAGCAATTCCAAATCTGAAGCTGGTCAAGGGGGAAGAGCAGGCGGGAGTGACAGTTCCAAGCCTTCAGCCATGAAACGAAAGAGAGCTTCCCAACTCTCGAAGAGCAGGTAGCGGGTTAGAGCGCGCAAATCATCGAAGAAAGTGCGGCGCGCCACCAGGGTGTGGCGCAGGAGCCGGTAGAGGGGGTGTACCAAGTGCAGCAGGGTATGCATTAGAGCGGTTTCCAAGATGAATTACGCCAACGCATAACCACAATGTTTAAACCAGGCCCGGACATGCTCCGGGGCGACCGCCCGGAGCGCCACACACAACGCCTCGATCAAGCTTTCGAAGGTGCGG
>Ga0163153_10003900_pt1 | contig 19400 bp, 20 predicted proteins | sample OliLakLV19MP6IB1_FD_148629 | JGI IMG/M metagenome (GOLD analysis project Ga0163153, IMG submission 148629) | Freshwater microbial mat bacterial communities from Lake Vanda, McMurdo Dry Valleys, Antarctica - Oligotrophic Lake LV.19.MP6.IB-1 | ecosystem: Environmental > Aquatic > Freshwater >... | reverse complement strand
GAGCATGAGTGAGGTCTTATCTTTCCCTGTACGCTCGGGCGGCTTTTGGGACAGGATGAGAAAACGGGTCATGTTGTTCACATTATCTTCAATGCGGGCTTTAATCACCTTTAAACCATACATCTGAGCCGCTAACTCCGAAGCAATGGCGGCAATAGAGGAATTTTCCACACACTGTTCCGCAGCGCGTGCCGTGCTCGCCACCTCTGACACAGGCACATGAGGAAAGTTCGCCTCCAACCATTGTCTGCATTGGGCAATGGCATGGGGGTGCGAGTGTATGTGCTGGACCTCCTCCATGACACCAGACTTCGACATTAAATGATGGGACACCTCCTGAAGGACTTCGCCATAGATGAGCAGATTGGAATCAATGAACATATCGAGCGTGTGGTTGACCACACCTTCCGTCGTATTCTCAATCGGGACCACGCCAAAATTCGCTCGCCCCCGTTCGACCTCACTAAAGACGTCCTTGATGCTATTTACCGGAATGTACTGGGGAGCCGAACCGAACTTCTGCAAGGAGGCCATGTGAGTAAACGTCGCTCTGGGGCCCAGATAGGCCACCTTCTGAGGGCCCTCCAGGGAGAGGGAAGCGGACATAATTTCTCGATAGACCGACCGAATGGCCTCGGAGGGAAATGGCCCAGTGTTCCGTTCGGTCAGACGCGCGATAATCGCCGCCTCACGGGCCGGGGTGTGGAGATTTGCCTCCGCATCCCGCAGTTTCTTGAGCTTACCGATCTCAATAACGCTTTGGGACCGCTCGTTCAGCAGACGTAGAATCTCATCATCGATACGATCGATCTTTCCCCGATGCTCGGAAAAATCACCGGACATAGCAAACCCTCTCTTCCCAGCCCAAGAAGGCGGGCATCCGTCCGTCGGCTGGAATGGCACAAGCTAAGTGAGTGATGATACAAGAACTCTTCCTGGCAAAGCAAGAAGACCCTCAACCTTTCACGAGCTTGCGGGCAATCCTACCAGGTCAAATTTACTGCCAGAACGGATCCTGCCTGGCTGGATGCATCATGAAAAGAGGAGAGAACTTGGCCGCTTGAAATGATCGAAGGCCAGCTTCGTGGCTTGGCGGCCACGGCCGGTTCGTTCGAGGAAGCCGGCCTGAATCAGATACGGTTCATGGACATCTTCAAGGGTGCCCCGGTCTTCCTGCACTGCGGCCGCCAGGGATTCCACCCCAACCGGTCCTCCAGCGAATTTGTCGATGATCGCCAGAAGAATTTGGCGATCCATCTCATCAAATCCCGCCGTATCGATCCCCAGCCACGCAAGCGCATCCTGAGCCACCGTCCGGGTGACTTGTCCCGCCGCTTTGACCTGCGCATAGTCGCGCACCCGCTTGATAAGCCGATTCACGATGCGTGGGGTTCCTCGAGCACGGCCGGCAATTTCCCTCGCTCCCTCGGAATCAATCGGGATCCCAAGCACGCCTGCCGAGCGTGTCACGATGGTCTGCAGCTCCACTGGAGAGTAGAACTCCAGGCGGTGGACGAGGCCAAATCGATCCCGGAGCGGAGAGGTCAAGGCGCCGGCTCTGGTCGTGGCCCCGACGAGCGTAAACTGAGGGAGATCCAATTTCACCGTTCTGGCTGCAGGCCCCTGGCCGATCACGAGATCGAGCTGAAAGTCCTCCATCGCCGGATAGAGCGCCTCTTCGACAGAGGCAGGGAGTCGGTGAATCTCGTCGATGAACAGAACATCATGCTCTTGGAGATTCGTCAGGATGGCGGCCAAATCGCCTGCATGGGCCAACACGAGACCGGAGGTCGAACGGAGCGCGGCCCCCATCTCGCGAGCAATGATGTGGGCAATGGTGGTCTTCCCCAACCCGGGAGGGCCATAAAAGATCGTGTGATCGAGCGCTTCGTTCCGTTGCTTCGCCGCTTCGATACAGATCCGCAGGGATTCTTTCATTCGCTCCTGGCCGACGTATTCCTCCAAGGTCTGCGGACGTAGCACCGTTTCGATGCTTCGTTCTTCGTCCGTGATCTGCATGCTGACAACTCGCTCGGCCATCGTGAAGGAACCTCTTTCGTTCTAGCAGGCTGCGGAAAAACTCGGTTTATGCACGAAACTCCGAATGAATCTTTCGTATACCACTGATGCCTCTATAGTCTCAGGATGCTCAAAAAGGCGGTCCAGCAAGGCCGCAGCGAGCAGCCACTTAATAGGGGTGGGTGGGATGATCCAACTGCGCGCGTCCAATGAGGGGAGTCCGCGACCGCGCGTTGCACGAGCAAGGGAATTATCCCAGCTACCCCATTCCTCTTTTTTCAGCATCCTGCTGGGAGTCTTACCTCTTCTTCGGCGTTGGGAGCTACTTTGGTGAAGGCGGCAAGCCACCCTGTCCTGGCGTGGCTGTACTCCCGCAATCCGGTGGGCAAACCTTGAGGCTTTGAGTCGGATCCGGAAGGTTCGACTCCATCTTCTCAAGCTGGCATTGTGTAAGCCGCCCCCCATCCTGATTTCCGCAGCGAGCCGGCACCGATGAGCTTCCGACCTCACGATAGCCTTCGGGGCAAGACCCGCACACGGCCAACAAATTCGCACCCAGCGGAACACATTGAACGAGGGTGGGATCACCGTCCTTGCAAATCTCTTTGGACTCGGTCACGCCTGTGGTCGCATAGCCTTCAGGGCATGTGCCGCAGGTCCTGCGAATGCTTTTTGGCTCACTCGGCTCTTCGGCTTGCACGGGCATGGCCCCCAGCCCCAATAGGAGCATAGCGAGTCCGAGAGATAATTGAGTCCGGACTATTCGCTGAATCAATCTCGTCATCATCCTTACCTCCCTGCAAGTTCCCTCAAGGATTCACGAATCATGTCTTTGAGCACGATGGACTCAGTATTAGACTTCTTCACCTGTTTCAACGCTTCCTTGGCGTCCTGTGGACGATAACCCAAATTCACGAGCGCCGACAGCGCGTCATCGAAGGTTACATCCTGCCCCTGCCTGGGTGAGTCGCTTGCCGACGAGAGACCAGGTTGGAGCTTTCCAACTGTATCCTTAAGCTCCAGCACGAGACGGCTGGCCGATTTATTTCCGATCCCTGGAACCGTCGTCAGCTTCTCGACATCTCCCGACTGAATCGCTGAGACCAGATCGGACACCGGAAGAGCCGACAAGACACTGAGCGCCAGCTTGGGCCCGACGCCGGATACGCTGGTCAGCAGCACGAATGCATCTTTTTCCTGCGACGTTAGAAAACCAAAGAGCTGAATTGCGTCTTCGCGAACGTGGGTATGTACACTCAGCGAGATACTTTCGCTGAGATTGGGCAATCCGTAGTAGGTGCTGAGGGGAATATACGCTTCGTATCCGACCCCGTGTACATCGAGGATCAGATGGGTCGGCGCCTTGAAGGCCAATCGGCCCGTCAGTGAGGCGATCATACTCTAAGGGGCAACATAGGCTGAAGCTGTTCAGGCTGAAGGCTGAAGTGTTCGGAACTCCGACCTTCAGCCTGGACACCTGAGTAGCTACCGCTGTTGTTCATCCAGCAGCAGCCACCTTTTCCATCACATCGTCGGAAATATCAAAATTCGCATGAAGCTTCTGCACATCGTCATGCTCGTCTAAGACTTCCATCAACTTGAGCATTTGCTCGGCTGCTTTTTCCTCGAGCCTGATCGTGTTCTGCGGAACAGAGGTGACCTCCGCAAACACAGTGTGGATCTTTGCCTCGATGAGGGCCTTCTTCACGGCTTCAAAGTGGTGCGGATCCGTGATGACCTCAAAGCTCTTGTCCCCCACTTTCACGTCCTCCGCTCCCGCATCAAGCGCGAGAGACAACAGCGTATCTTCATCGACTGTGCCCTTCTCAATCGTGAGCAGTCCCTTCTTGTGAAACTGCCAGGAAACGGCGCCGGCTTCCGCCATATTGCCGTGATTTTTGGTGAGGAGATTGCGTAGCTCGGCGACGGTGCGATTGCGGTTGTCGCTCGTAATTTCCATCAATACACCGGTCCCTCCAGGACCATACGCTTCCAAATGGAATTCTTCATAGGCCACGCCGGGTAATTCTCCCGTGCCGCGCTGAATGGCTTTTTTCAGTGTATCGCCAGGCATATTGGCTTCTTTGGCCTTCAAGATAGCCAATCGAAGCCGCGGATTACCGTCCGGGTCGGCACCTGTACGCGCCGCAATCGTCACCTCGCGGATAATTCTTGTGAAAATCTTCCCGCGTTTGACATCCATGGCCCCTTTGTGCCGTTTAACCGTCGCCCAATGGCTATGTCCACCCATACTCACTCCATGCAGCCGGACTCACGGGGAACCGACCGCGCAAGAATGTGATCTCAATCGATAAGAGCTTCTACTCGTAGCACAGGGTTTGGAAAGGTGTCAATTATTCCGGGAAGCACACACGGATACAGTTACGCTGAATAGATCAGCAACTGTATCCCAATGAGCAGAGTCAAGACGGCCCAGGGCAATTCCCACTTGGAGAACCCTGCGTTCGACGGGGAACGGAACCAATCGGACAGGAGTTTGGACGAACCAGCCGTTACCGCCATGGTGCCCATCATTGCATGGTCCGTCGCGATCTTTGCGGCTGAAGGATAGACGCCGTGGGAATGGCCGAACAACATCAATCCCCCGATGATGGCAAATAGAGGCAACGGTGCGACCCAGGCCGCATGACGGATCCTCCCAAGCCTTCGAAGCAGTTCGATGGCACCGACCGTCAACGACAAGAGCCCGTAGCTTTTATGCTGAAAGATTTCCGGGTCGCTACCGAAAAAGGTCTCTACGAAACTGAGGGCGCCGATCGGCCAGGCGTTATGATCGCTCCAGACAAGGAGAAACACCCCTGACGTGAGTAAGGCTCCCGGCAAAAGAAACCTGCTCCAAGCCCAAAATGACACCGCCAACGCATGACGCAGTTCGCTGAGCCCGATGATGAGCACCAATATGCCGGTCAGGTGATGATTGAACTCAGAGTAGGCGACGCCTGCGACGGACCCTTCCCATCCCGCCCGATCACCCATAGCCGCATGATATTCGTGGTCGGTGCTGACCGCTTCTTGAGTCGATGACTGACCATGTTCATCATGCTGCGCCCACAGAGGTATGGCTGACAGGAGCAAGAAAGCCAGGATAACAAATCCTATCCAGCGGCTTCGGTGCGACCCCTGCAGCAGGCAGCCATCAAGACTGTTGCCTACGAGAAAGGCCCGTCCGGGTGACCGGACGGGCCTTAGCGCCATCATAGATATCGTGTCGCCTTATCGGGCTTACATGAACTTCATAAACTTTTCTTTTGTCTCGTCCATCACTTGAGCCGTAATGGTCGCCAGTCCACGTTCCTTCGCCACTCGCTCAACTTCTTTTCGAGCCATGGGACGGATAAAGTCAGGAATATTTTCAAGCCGCTGCTCAGCCTCAGGCGTCCAAGTCATCCCATTGCTCGACTCGCCCTTGGAATCGTCCATCACTTGCAATGTAATCGTCTTGTATCCCTGCTTGCGGGCGAAGGCCTCGACACTGCTCTGCACCATCGGCTTGACGAACGAGGGAAGCCGGTCGAGCTTTTCCTTCGCATCGGTCGACCAGGTAAAATCCGAGGTCATTGTCCCAACATCGCCGGGCTTACCACCGGACGTGAGCCCCATGTCAGCAACCATGGCGGAGAAGGGACAGCCGCCGCCGGACTTCTCTCCAGGCTTGGCTGCCGGTGCAGCCGTCGCTGCTGCGACCGCCGGCTGGCCACCCTGGATCTTCTCGTTCAAATACGCCGCCATCTGACCAGAGCCTGCTGTTGCTTCATCTTTCAGCGTACCCTTCGTCATCTCGAACGGCTCGGCCTCAACAGTACGCCCACCCAGCTTCACCCCGAGAGAATTGACCATTTGGGTTTCGCCTGCATTCGTGACCATGGAGAACTTGGCATTGCAAGACGGACAACCGAAGAACACGCCGAGCGAATCCTCTCCAGGTTTTTCCACCTTCTCAAAGTTCATATAAGTTTCGCAGTTCAAGCAAACAAATTTCATGGGATCTCCTCTTCAGTGCGTCGTTTTACCGTTCACAGTTTGTCGGCCAACACTTTCTTGTAATCGAGTAACGTTTTAATGCGCCCGGCAATGTCTTGATACCGTTGAATCGTCGGATACGTGTCGTCGAGCAACGGCTGGCCTTTGTCGAAGGTGCGCGCGAGTGTCCGATCGAAGGGGATCCGCCCGAGCAATGGCAAGTCCAGCATCTCACACATTGCCTCGGTATTGCCTTCGAATAACTCGTTCACTTCCCCACAAGAAGGACAGCGATACTCGCTCATATTTTCGACCATGCCCATGACCTTGATACCTATGTCGCGGGCATAGGTGACCGACCTCTGCACCACATCCGATGCCACTTCTGATGGCGTCGTGACGACAATCGCTCCCGCCAGGTCTGGAATAAACCCGGCGATGACCGGCGGCTTGTCCGCCGCAGCCCCCGGAGGGAGATCGACCAGCAAATAGTCGAGTTCGCCCCAGATAACATCGGCCAAAAATTCTCGAATGACATTCATTTCCATCAGCCCCAACCACGCAGGGCTCACATCCATCGGACCTTTCCAACGAACCGGCGATGCATCATCCAAGAAGAAGTCCATCGACGCAACTCTCACTCCCAGCGGACCCACCGGGGGAACCGCCCCCTCAGGCGTCATCGTCAGCGACTGACCGTGCAAGCCCAACATACGTGGCACGCAAGGCCCGTTCAGATCCACGTCCAACAGTCCAACCTTCGCGCCCTGCCGCGCAAACGCCAACGCCAAATTGACCGTGGTCATACTCTTGCCCACGCCGCCTTTGCCACTCATGACCACCAGCTTATGTTTAATGCCGGCCATGCGAGCATGGACCTGTCTGGTGTGTGCTGAAATCTGTTCGAGGACTTTCGCGTCGTCTGAATACTTCAAATTGCGAAGAATGGCCTTCAGATCTTTTTCAACCGGCATAACGAAAATCCTTCGCTAACTGTGCGAATACACAGAGGTTGACCGTAACACAGGGATTTCCAGTGAGTCAAACTCCGCACATCCAGCCCGCTAGAAGGCGCGCGTTCCGCTGCCTAAGGCTAGGCTAACCGGCTATCCAAGCCCAGAGCAAAGCGGAGGGTTTGGCAGTCCGAGTTGATGCGATTGTTAGGCAGTCGCGGTGGCCAACGAAGAGAATTTTCCCACCCTACTTGGCTATTTTCCCCCAGAAGCGGCGCTGGTTTTGGATATTCGGAAAAACGAGCTGCCCTTCGTGGATGGTAAACGGGCGAGATACTTCCCCCTTTTCCCTTAGCAGCAGGGTAAGAATTTTGCCTTCGACTCTCCACGTACCGGTCGTCGTACGCGAGCGACTGGAAGCCGTCACGACCCAGTTCTCCGCGGTACCGTCGGCATTTAAGATCAAATGCTCGTCTTTCGGGTTCTCGAAAACGATTGTGGTTTTGCGCCAGTGCCCCACTAAGACACGCGCGTCTTCGGAGATTGTTTCGACCTCTAATGCATGCGCCGGGATCCCGGCTGCCGTGATCGCCAGCGCCACGGCGATAGCCATGTTGCAAACCCCCTTGATACTTGAATTCATGACACGATCTCCTGTGTGAGTCGAGTGATGGATCAGGAACAAGCGAACAACCAGCGTTTCTTTTAAAAGGGTAGCCTGGTTGATCCTCAAGTGCGCGCAACTTTCTCACCCGCCCACCCACTGGCAGATATTTTTACCCGCCCTGTCCTCCGATTGCTTCGCAATCGATTTCCCGAGACGTGCCATTATCCCAAGCGAAGGGGATTCCGCGACTGCGCGTTGCGCGGGCCAAGCGCGTAGAAGGAACCTCCGCGACGTTTCACCGTGTCCGCCTTGAAACGCCTGTCAGGCCGCTGTTAGCCGGACCTTTCCGACCTTGCCGAGTTTCACATGCTGCTTGGCTTGCCAGAGATCGTGGTTGTACAGAATGCCATGCCAACTCTCCGGAGAACGGCCAAGCGCCTTGGAAAGGCGTAGCGCCATTTCAGGGCTGATACGGCTCGCACCAGTAAAAGTGCGATTCAGCGTTGAAGCAGCCACACCGAGCTTCCCCGCCAATTCGCGGCCGCTCAGATTGTTGGGACCCAGATAGACCTGGATGATGAACCCGCCGGGATGGGGAGGATTGTGCATAGCCATTTTAGTGGTAGTCATCATAGTCCAAGGCGGGGTCTGCCCTTTTGCTTTCTTCTCCCCTTGACTGGAGTAACACGCCAGCGGGATCCTCGTTGGCTGATGCTTGCAAGGCAGAGCTCGTGACTTTCCCCGCACCCTGGCCCGCCGGAAGGGAGTGCACTGTGCCCCACCTGTGGGTTGGTGGATAATACCCGTAGAACGACCGCCTCCTTGATGCGCGAAACTTCGACTTCACCGCTGGGTGATGGAATCTGCGCGGTTGGCAGCTCGACATACCGGATGGTGACGTACTGACGGCCTGTCAAGCCGGATAGCGAGACGCGCTCCTCGGTGGGTAGGATCAGTTCGTTGCCCGCACAGTCGAGCGCAAGACCAGGTGCGACAACTACCACCCCTTGGTCGACCGAGACCCTCAGGCCGGCGACGGCTCCCCAGCCATGCAGGAAGCGATTATGCAGGCGGGCCTTGTCACGGTGATAGTCCTGCTCTCGCTGAAGATCGTCAGCGGTGAGCACCTGGCCAGTGAAGAATCGTGAGCGCTCGAATTGCCTGAGTTGCACGATGCGGACCTCCTTGTGACGCCTAGCGACCCCGCGGATCAGCGGAGGTCCGCGGAGCAAACAATGGGTGCTTTAAGGGGTCTGACCCCTTGTTTTGCCCACTCCGGCAGTTTCTTGCTTCAGGTGGAAAGCCTGCCTGGCCGAAGCAGGCGCTCGCTGCGCATGACGTACAGAATGAACACGCGGGCGCCTTCTTGCCGATAGAAGACGCGGCAGGGAGGTTCGACAATCTGTCTGTAGCGCCATCCCTTCAGCTCCGGTGGCTTTGAACCGCTCCTGGGGTGATCGGCCAATTGCCCCACATGGCGAAATACCTTCTGTACAAAGCGCTTTGCCGCTTCGGGATTGTCCAGCGCGATGTAGTCGGCGATGGCATCCAAGTCGTTAAGCGCCGGTTCCGTCCAGATTACTTCAGCCATCGGGCCATGCGCTGCTTGGCCTGGGCGTGGCTCAGGGTGCGCCCTTCCTCAAGGGCGCGTTCCCCGCGGGCGATGCCTTCCAGCAGGCTCATCCGGCGTTGCAAGATCTCATAGGTTTCAACATCCACGAGATAGGCGCTAGGTACCCCATGCTGAGTAATGAGAATGGGCTCCTTGCTCCGTTCCAGATCGGACAGGAGTTCCGTGGCTTGGCGCTTCAGGGTGGTGACAAGTTCTGTTCGCATAAAGTGATACTAAAGTATCACCATGCGCGATGCAAGCGTTTCGAGGCCAACGGCCTCGCGGAGTAGCGGTGGCCGCGGAGCAAACGACGTGTGAGCAGAGAAGGTCCGCCGTAGCCGCTGGTCGGGCGGCGCTTCGCGGGCCAACCAGCGGCTGACCATCCACGGAGCTGTTGAGTCGACGCGAAGCGTCGGCTCAACAATGTTTAGACGGATCCGCATAAGAGCTGGATCTGCCAATTTCTATACGCATAACACGCCATCGATTCTCCCGAAACATACGCGATAATCCCTGCAACCTCCGTCAGTTACTGACAAGGTCGCCGCGAGCTGTCACTCTATAAGGGGTGGGTGGGATGATCCCAACTACGCGCATCGAACGATATAAATGCTTCCTCCAAGCTTGCTCGTGATCTCTCTAGGGATGGGGGCTGATTGATCTTCCACTGCGCGCGTCCAACGAGGGGAGTCCGCGACCGCGCGTTGCGCGAGCACAGAAGATCATCAGCCTCCATCCCCTCCTCTGTTCCGCGAGCAAGAGGATCATCCCACCCCATCCCCTGCTAGATCGAATACTGAAAGATCGGCTTGGCCCCAATCGCCTGCGCCAGCACTCCACGACGTTTGAGCTCCTCAAGAATACTACGAGAGGATTTCAGGGGCCTGACCCCTTAAATCCTCCGCTTGGCCGTACCACTTTACGCAACGAGTTCTTGCAGAACTTCAGGATGGCGCTCAGCGACCTTGAAAAGGGTTTTTGCCGCCCCGGATGGTTCGCGACGGCCTTGCTCCCAGTCTTGGAGGGTCCGTACAGAAACTCCAAGCAGTGCTGCAAAGGCGGTTTGAGAAAGCCCGGACACCAAACGAGCGTGGGCGACTTCTGAAATTTCGGGACGATGGACGCGAACACGGATACCGGCCTTCATTTCACGCACCGACGAGAGTAGCTCCGCGCCAATGTCCACTTTAGGCTGACGACCGGTAGGTTTCTGTTTGGCTTTACGCATTTTTGATCTCCTCTTTGATTTGACGAAGCACATGCGCCGGGATGTTTTCACGCATGGACTTTCCGTAAACCAGTAGTAACCAGATTTCCCCATTGGCGAGGCGATTGAAGTAAATCACGCGCACTCCACCACGCTTACCACGGCCAGCACTCCCCCAACGAACTTTTCGTAAGCCTCCTGACCCGGATACAACATCACCGACATCTGGATTTGCGGCGATGAAGATAATGAAGTGTGTTCGATCTTCATCGTTCCAGCAGTTGCTGGCAAGGCGGACGAACGTAGGGGTTTCGATAACCGTGAACATGCGCACAATATACGGCATTGCCGTATTCGCGTCAAATGTGGAAGGAAGCGTTCATGGTGCGGCCCAACAATGTTTAGGCGTATCCGCGTAACACCCTTTCCTGAATGGGCTCACATCCCATCGAGCGGACTGCGAACACCGGCCAGCCCTCGATGAAGGACATGGGTGTAAATCATCGTTGTCCTCACGTCACTATGCCCGAGCAACTCTGGGCCGTGCGACTACGGAAAACCTGTTTAGTTGTAGAGAGCTTCCGAGGGCCGTATGGAACAAGCGGAGACACCCCTCGACAGGATGCTCAAAAAGTTCGTCCAGCAAGGCCGCAGGCGAATCGAAACCGGAGGCGTACCCTCAGGGGTACGTTGAGGATTTCGATGAGCCGAGAACGAAGCTGGCGGGCCTTTTCAGCATCCTGCTAGATCGAGTACTGAAAGACCGGCTTAGCCTCAATCGCCTGCGCCAACACTCCGCGACGCTTGAGCTCTTCAAGAATCCGTCGAGTGGCCGTATCGAATTCCGTTGGGCCTGATAACAGAATATCCGTATTGAGTGGAGCTTCTTCGGGTGTCTTGCTCAGATGAACGGCGAGACCGGGACCGGGTGAACGAGCGTGCGGATCACCTGTGCCGCTTCGACATAGGTTATGCCAAGCGAGAGTAAGGGGTCTGACCCCTTTGCTTCGCATCGCTTGACGAGCACTTCATCAGTGGGAGCCGTATCGGCATGCTTCTGCTGAGCAATCATCTTGTGAGTTGCCGCTTCCATTTTGTCCAGTTGGCGTTGATAGTCTGCACGGGTGCCGCTCTTTTGTTTACTGGCATTACTGGGGAGCTTCACCCCATCAATGGCAAACATTTCACGACCAATCAAGCCTTGTCGGTCACAGACCAGCAACACCTGGGCGAACAGGCTGGCCATACCCTCCCCCATCTCGGAGACAAAGGCGGCCAGTGTGGTGAAATGCGGGTGGCTGTCACCCGACACGGCGATGAACAGCACGTTCTCGCGGCAGGCCCGTTCCATTTTGCGACTGCTGATGATACCGCGGCTGTAGGCTAACAGGATGATTTTGATGAGGGCCGCAGGGTCGAAGGCCGGAGCACCTTCGTCGTCGTTCTTGTAGCGGGAGTGGAATGCGGTGAGGTCAAGTTCGTAATCAACCAAGTGGCAGAGGGCATGTTCAAAACTACCGGGAATCACCTGCTGGTCAAAATCCACTGGTAGAAGTTTCAGCCCTGTGTGAATGGGTTTGTATCGAGCCATCCCAACGCCCTCCCCATGCGATTCCGTGCGTCGCATTATCTCATGGGAGAGAGGGAGGTGGGGTTTTTCTACAGCCTCAACGCTAAAGCTCAGGGGCGCGCGGCTTCTTCGCGCGTCCCCTGCAGCGCCAGTTAGCCGTCTCTTGCAAGGGGCAGAGGAATGTGATTCGCGGTGAGGTCCCCCTGAAGACGACGGACCACCTCTGGTAGCACGGATGCGAAGTTTGATCGAGAGAAGGTGATGTATTCGTAGTTCTTCTGCATTTCGCCCGCATAGTGCTCATGCATGCCCTCCTCAACTAGGACGAGAGGCTTCTTCCGAAGCGCGACTGCGGCGCCGGTTTCTTGATAGAGCCAAACACTCGAAGCAAATCCACCACCTTTTATCTCCTCGCGATGTGTGAGGAGGCAGAGGAAGAAGCGGGCCCTGCGAATCTTAAGGAGAATCTCGCCACGAAATGCGTCGAGTCCATCGACGCGGCCATCATGTATCGCAAATCCGGACTTTGGGAGAGTTTTCGTGAGAACCTCGAAGAGCACATCGTCTTGTGTCAGGAACTGCCTCGCCAAAAATACACCATAAGGGTCCTCTGTGTAGAGGAGTTCTCGGTCAGCCGAGGGCAAAGAACGGGACTTTGCAAACGCGACTCCCTTTGGGGTGAGCGTGTACGCATAGAGACTGTTGACTCCAATGATCCCAATTCCGCTCCGACCAAGAAACTGCCCAATCTCCAGCCAGCGTACCGTGTCGTCTATAACCGAAAAGCTGTAAACGCCTAGGAGCCGCCGATAGAGCTCGGACGTAGGTAAGGCGTTTAGCTCCTCCGATTGCCCAATCTTAGTGCGCTGTTCGTAGATGCGCAAGGCGACATCGAGACATGTGGCTTCCGTGACCATACTTCAGACTCGCATTCGACCCTCGAGACGGCTAACAATGATTAGGCGGATCCGCATAAGCTGCGGATGTTCGATTTCCTATCCGTCTAACACGCTATCGATTCTCTTGAAAAATACGCGATGATCCCTACAACCTCCGTCAGTTACTGACAAGGCCGCAGTGAGCTATCACTGTTATAAGGGGTAGGTGGGATGGTCCCAACTGCGCGCGTCTTTCCAATTCCTCGTTTCTTTTTCAAGGGTAGCCTGGTCGATCCTCGATTCTGCGCGTCGAACGATATAAATGCTCCATCCAAGCTTGCTCGTTATCTCTTTAGGGATGGGGGCTGATTGATTTTCCACTGCGCGCGTCCAACGAGGGGAGTCCGCGACCGCGCGTTGCGCGAGCACAGAAGATCATCAGCCTCCATCTCCCTCTTTTTTTCAGCATCCTGCTAAATTGAATACTGAAAGATCGGCTTGGCCCCAATCGCCTGCGCCAGCACTCCACGCCGCTTGAGTTCGTCAAGAATCCGTCGAGTGGCTGTATCGAAATCAGTCGGGCCTGATAACAGGATATCCGTATTGGGCGGGGCTTCTTCGGGCGTCTTGCTCATATGAACGGCGATCACCGGGACCGGGTGGACGAGCGTCCGAATGGCCTGCGCCGCATCAGCATAGGCCATGCCGAATGGATTGGTCGTTGAAACCACAATCAGCCCGGTATCGACAAGCAACCGCGCCACCTCGCCATAGCGGCGCGCCATCTCAGTCGCCTGCCCTCGCTCTCCTTCCGAAAGATCTGCGTCGAGACCTCGCCGGAGATTCTCTCCGTCGAGCAAGTACGCATGCCGGCCATCAGCCACAAGTTTGGCCTCGATAGTCCTAGCCAGGAAGGATTTCCCCGTATGCCGCCCGCCTGTCACCAAGACAATGGCGGCTCGGTGGCCATACTGCTGCGCACGATCCTCGACTCCGACCTGACCTTTCACCCAGGCAAAGTCGCGCTGCCGCGCTTCCTCGCGGAGAAACTCCTGATCGTCGTGGACCAGTTCTGTCACGATGCCGCCACCGGCAATGTCATATTCATCCACGAGCACGAACCGACCAGTCGACTCAAATGATGCTGAGAGATCAAATGCGACCGGCGTTTTGGCTCGAATGGTCAATTCAGCAACCTGATTCCTATTCACCACGCTACTGCCTTGCTGCTGAGCCAGGTCCATCGTGTCGATGATCCGGTGAATGGTCGCCACTTCACAATCCACTTCCTTCGTCGCCACTCTGAGTTGATAGCGCCGCCCCCGTTCCAATGGCTTCCGGCCCAGCCAGAACACATTGGCTCGAAAAGCCGTCGATACCAGCGGAAGTTCATCTTGGTGTGAGGCGACCTCTCCTCGTTCCACAAAGATCTGCTCATCGAGCGTGACACCAACTGACTGGCCTGCATGGCCTTCTACCGGTGAGGGCTCAACGTTGAACGCTTCGATGGACTTGACCGTCGCCCGTTTGTTCGACGGTGAAAAGACCAGGGAATCGCCAACCTTCACACGCCCGGCTGTGACACGCCCTGTAATGATACGGCGGGCGTCGAACTTGTACACGTCTTGGATCGGCAATCGAAGCGGCTGTTCGGATCGTCCCGGTTCCTTCCGAAAGGCACTCAGCGCATCCAGCACGGTGGGGCCGGTGTACCACGGCATCTGCTCGCTCCGGTTGGCGATATTGTCTCCAAGCTTGGCACTGACGGGAATGATCTGCTGAGGAACCGCCTTGAACTGCCCAAGGAACTCCCGATATTCCTTTTCAATCCCATCGAACACATCCTGCCGGTAGCCGACCAGATCCATCTTGTTTACGACGACGGCAAACTGCCGCACGCCCAGAAGCGATAAGAGATAGCCATGTTTCTTGGACTGTTCCTTCACGCCCTCCAAGGCATCGATCAGCAGCAATGCCCCTTCGGCTCGGGCTGCCCCGGAGATCATGTTCTTGAGGAACTCCTTGTGTCCCGGCGCATCGATGATGATGTAGTGCCGGCCCTTCCAGCCGAAGAACGTCCGCGCCGTATCGATGGTGATGCCCTGTTCCTGCTCTTCAAGAAATGCATCGAACAGGAATGCGTACTCGAATTCCTTCCCTTGCTGCCGGCAGATGGCTTGGACCTTTTCGATTTTGCCATCCGGCAACGATCCCGTGTCGGCATAGAGACGCCCCAGCAAGGTGGACTTCCCATGGTCCACATGCCCGACGATAACGATGTTCAAATTGTCCGATGGTTTCTGGGTTTGATTGTCCATGGTCGTATTGCCTTATTGAGGATGATCAAAAAGACCATCCAACGAGGCCCGAGGCGAATCGAAACCGGAATCGTACCCTCTGGGGTACGTTGAGGATTTCGATGAGCCGAGAACGAAGCTGGGGGTCTTTTTCATCATCCTCGTTACATGTAGCCGTCTTTGCGTAGCAACTCCATCCCCCGCCCTTCGTCCTGCGCGCGACCCGATCGCTCTGCCACCGTGGTATGCCGCAACTCCTCAATGATGTCGTCCACAGACTTCGCGGTTGACTTGATCGGGGTGGTGCAGGGTGCGCAGCCGAGACTGCGATAACGGGTCCCATCCCCTTTATCGAGATAGAGATCGATGAAGGGAATGTTCTCGGACTTGATATATTCCCAAATATTGATTTCCGTCCAATCCAACAGGGGATGGATTCGGATGTGCGTTCCCGGAGGAAAGGTCGTCTTGAATTGATCCCAGAGTTCCGGAGGCTGATCCCGGAAATCCCAATCGCCATGTTTGTCACGGGGCGAAAAATAGCGCTCCTTGGCTCTCGTTCCTTCCTCGTCCGCGCGGACACCGAGAATGATGCCTGTATAGCCCTTTTGTTCGATCAACTGCTTGAGCCCGTTGGTCTTCAAAGCCGTACAACAAGTAACGCGGCCCAATGTATGGTTCATTCCTGCCGCGAGCGCTTCCTTGTTTTGCCCCACGACCAACTTGAGGCCCCACTCACGAGCGACGCGATCTCGATATTCGATCATGGTGGGAATTTTGTAACTGGTATCGACGTGCAGGAGGGGGAACGGAACATGACCGAAAAAGGCCTTTCTGGCCAGCCACAGCAAGACAGTCGAATCCTTCCCCATCGACCACAACATGCCCATGTTGTCGAAATGCTTATAGGCTTCCCGAAGAATGTAGACGCTCTGGTCTTCTAATTGACGAAGATGATGCACGGCTTGATCCTCTCCTGTGTCAATGGGTTCGTCCGGGTACGCCTGTGCCCACCGGCTCCTGAGTCAACTCCTCAAGCTTGCGTGCTGCCGATCCATCTTCAAGCGCTCGACGTGCCAATGGTACGCATGACACCCACGTCGCCCCTTTGCCTGCGGCATACAAAATCAACGCCGCATTCATCACGACCCAGTTGGAAGGTCCGCCAGGCACTTGATTATGAAGAATCCGTTTGAGCAGATCTGCTTCCTTGTCTCGCTGATCCGATGGGAAGCCTGCCATGTCTCGTGGCGTTCCCAGCGGCAATCCGACATCTTTCGATGCAAACGAGAGGGGGTTAATCCGCTCATCTCGCAATTCCAACACCCTGGTAAGGGCAGCAATCGAGAGCTCAGGGTCGCCTTCCACGCCACTGACCACCAACGCCCGCGAGCAACCCAGCATCCGCAACACTTCAGCCGTCTTTTCAAAATGAGGCGGATGGGATAGGCCGACGATCTGCGACAAGGCGCGCGCCGGGTTCAAGAGCCTCGCAATCGGATGAAAGATGTTCCGCGCTCCCAGCTCTTGGCGCATCTCCAAAAAGCGATAGACCGGAGGGTGGTAGAGGGCGATGTCGAGATAGGCAAATCCGTGCTGCACCACCGCCTCTGCCGCGACCTTTGGCTCCATATCGATCGACAGACCCAAGGCTTTGAGCACCCCTGCATTCCCCGCGCGACCGGGTATCCCATCATACCCATGCATCAAGACCGATGCGCCTGCCGATACAGCCACCATGGCAGCGGCAGCAAGGGCATGGAAGGTTTCTTGTTTCCCTGCGTAGCTCGGCAGATCCACGACGCCGAGTTCTCGCGGAATCGGCACAGGCGCCACATAGGAGCGCGCGGCTGCGGTCATTGATGCCAGTTCGGTGACAGACTCCATCTTGACTCGCATGGCCATGAGAAAAGCCCCCACCTGCGCCTGCGTGACCTCCCCTTCAATGAGCGTCTTCATCGCCCGCTTCGCTTCGTCCCACGTGAGATCCTTGGCAGCTCGTGGCCCCTTCGCAATCTTGGCGATAAATTCCTGCATCGACATTACGAGGCCTTGTGTAACCCGCACTCAGTCTTGGTAAAGTTTTTCCATCGTCCCGCGCGGGGGTCTTCGCCGGGCATTACCGGGCTCGTACAGTAGGTACAGCCGATGCTGGGATAGTTGCGGTCATGTAATTCATTGTAGGGAACTTCATAGATACGAATGTAGGTCCAGACATCTTCCCACGTCCACTTCGCGAGTGGATTGATTTTGACCAACTGAAATTTCTGGTCCCACTCGATCAGCTTCGCATGGGCTCTCGTGGGAGACTGATCCCGCCTAATCCCTGTGATCCAGGCGTCGAATCCCTTGAGTACGCGGGTGAGCGGCTCCACTTTGCGCAGCTCACAACATTGATCAGGCTGGCGCGCCCAGAGGGCCTCGCCATGCTGAGCCGCTTGCTGCTCCGGCGTAAGCAACGACTTCACCTGCATAACTTGTTGTGGCTGCAACCCATAGTGCTCAATCACACGGTCACGCGCGGCATAGGTCTCGGGAAAGAGAAACTCCGTGTCGAGATAGAAAAGCGGCACAGAGGGATTGATACGGTGGACCATGTCCAGAAGCACGACATCCTCTGCCCCAAAACTGCAGGCGAGGACAATCTTCGGCACGTACCGTTCAATTGCAGCGGCCAGCATCTCTTGCGGCTGCTTCGTCTCACACGACTCGCCCCAAGCCTTCAATTCTTCCGATGAGAGATTTGCCATTGCATTCTTTCTTCTTTCACCCACATTTCATGCGGCGAGAGGGAGGATTTCCAACTGCGCGCGTCCAACGAGGGCCTTCTGAGGCCGCGCGTTGCGCGAGCAAAGGAAACTTCCCTCTCGCCGCATCACTCTACTTTTTCGACCAGAATCCGATAATGATCCGCCGCGACTTCAAGTGGTTCCTGCAGTAACAACAGATGTCCATCGTTCTTCAAACTCATCGGCACATTCTTAATCGGTTCGCCTGCATCGAGCCAGACCTCCAACCGATCGCCCGCATCCATCATCTCCAGCTTCAGCTTAGTCTTCACATAATTCATCGGGCAGGCGACTCCGCGTAAATCATAGACCGGTGCGCTGGATGCAGCGGGCGCGGCCACAGGAGTGACAACCGGCTTGACCTCAGGCTGTACGTTGGTCGTCACCGCCGCAGCCTTGTCCACCGGCGCCAATTTCAGATCTTTGCCCATCTGCTCCGTGGCGGCACGACAGGCATCGACGAATCCTTTGGCAAAAACCATCTTGTCGCGGGCCGATTCGCCAGTCGTGTCCTTCGGCCCTAAATCGCCGACGCTCTTCCTCAAGTCCCGATACATGGCCGGCACAATACCTTTTTGCGCGATCCGGCTGTCGAATTCGATGAAGGTTTCTGCATCCGTCGAGGGCTCAAGTCCTTCCGTCACCAGCAAGGCCTTGGCAGCGGCCAACACCGCGCGGTACGACTTGTTCACCGAGACGGAATATTGATGGTTATCGACAAGCAGCTTGGCCTGATAGAGCTCTTGGTCGGCTTCAAGAATGCCGTTTTCAATCATTTCAAGCGCGCCACCCGCACACTCACCGGGCCCGAGATCTTCCAGAACGAACTCCGCCTCACCTTCCCAGTCATAGTAAAACGTTGGATCGTCTTGAAAGGACGGCACGATGGTGTAGGGGATCAATGCATCCTTGAGTTTGACCTTGCCCACACGATCGATGAAAGCCGGCAGCCCTTCGCCGGAGAGGCGGTCACGCCGATACACGTCGATCAAGTGCGTGATCGCCGCCGACACACTCTTAGCCGGCAACTTCACCACCATCTGTCCAATCTTTGCCGCCCCGTCAACCCGTCCGCCTAAATGCAATTCATAGAAGGGGGCGACATGCTCTCCAATGCGCTTCCCCACTCCGTGCAAGCCGATCGTGGCGATATGGTGCTGGGCGCAGGAGTTGTGGCACCCACTGATCTTGACGCTCACATCCTTCAGATCCTCGGGAACCCGGCCAGCCGGGAATACCTCTGCCAGTGCTCGTGCAAGCCCCTTGGATGATGTGATCCCTAAGCCGCACGTGTCGGTCCCAGGACAGGCGATAATATCTTCGACCAACTCGGCTCCAGGATCGGCCAATCCCTGTGAGTCCAAGTCGGCGTAGAGGTCGGCGATGCGCGACTCGGGTATCCATCGAATAATCATGTTTTGATTGATCGTCGTCCGAATGTTGCCATTGGAATAGCGATCCGCAAGATCGGCGATGTGCAGCATCTG